>Ga0154004_1000408_pt1 | contig 11773 bp, 11 predicted proteins | sample TSFL088MetaG_FD_104727 | JGI IMG/M metagenome (GOLD analysis project Ga0154004, IMG submission 104727) | Attine ant fungus gardens microbial communities from Florida, USA - TSFL088 MetaG | ecosystem: Host-associated > Fungi > Mycelium > Unclassified | place: USA: Florida, Lake Talquin State... | reverse complement strand
TTGACAGTGAAGAAGAATGCAGCACCAAGATGTCCAGTTTCTTTGAGTTTCTCGGCACATGTCTGAGCGATGGCCGATTTTCCAACACCAGCCGGTCCCCACATCCAGTACATCGACGAGGGTGGATTGACGGATTCGGTCACCCAATTTGTGATGTTAGTAATATACTGTTCCCGAGTACCGGGGAAACAGCGGCGATCGTAATGGTCTTGAGAATCGAATGCAGCGCCTTCATCGGAGGCATCAAGGAGGACATCGATACCTAGTACTGCAGTGACTGACAATTCATTAGCCGAAATGGAGCTGCTCACCAGATCGCCCACATTGGTTCATGATGTTGGTAATCGACTGTGCGTTGAAGTTACTGATCATAAAGTCTCTAGCATCGGGAAGTATGGACATGGTGGTGGCAAGATAGATAGATGATGAGAGCAGAAGGCTGTTAAATCCATGTCAACGTGTGAACACAGGTCACAAACCAGCCAACCACGGCAAATTCTTCCCATGTTCGATCTTTCTTCTTCGGATGATTCTCCCACCCAATCTCGCATTACGACACGTCCATGATATAAAAAATGGGAACGCTACAGGACATGAACGAATACTGTCCAACCAAGAAGGCTTCAACGATTGCGGCATGAGACTGTTGTGTGAGGGCAGAAGCAGGGCGTTGTATAGATGAAGATATTGGTTTGATCTACCGCATGAAAATGCTGCGTGGGGAAAAGAGTTAAAAATAGTTGAACAGCAGAGACAACGTATAGTAGGAAAGAAGGGTTGGGTAATAGATGTTGGCCACAATGGTAGACGACTGAGGTTAGAGCTTGCGGTGTGTCGTATATATATACTACTTCTCCTGACTACAGGATAAGCCGCTGTCCGAGCTTAACCACCCACTTCCATCCTACATTCCGACGTGCTTAGGGGATTAAACCTTGCTTGCCCTTCGTCCGGAGTGCATGAGAGTTTCCAGTCTAATCCAACAAGTAAAAACTTGTGCTCAACAGGATGTTGCAATCTGAGAATGGGTGGGCACATGTGACGAGCATGTTACGAGCTCAGAAGACAATGACAGCAAGTGGTGGCATAGGGGAAGAAGCGAGTCAACAGTGACTGCTTGGACACCTGACTGCTGCCTCTTCAATTGTCAGAGGTCGCATCTGAGACTTCGGACCGTTGCTACAAGAGGAGTGTGTCGACCTAATAGAATGTAGTAGCCAATGTATTAATATAGCAATCAACATTCATATGAAATGGAGATCTTTCCCTCGCCAACCAAAGTGTCCTGAAGCGCTCGGCCTTCACGACTCCGTTACCTATTCCACCAAGGACATACATGTCCGCCCTCTCATCGCAAGCCTCAACTGCGGCCTTTGGCAACTTCACCTGCTGGTGTTTTTGAACGACTGGCCCCGCCCTGTATCACCACCCAAGACACGGACAGACTCACGAAACGCTCCAAATTGCCAGATTTCCCAATCATCTCAGATTCTCCCGATAACCATTTCTATATAGCTGCAGGTTTGCCTTCTCCGCATGAGTCCTCAAACACTTGGCAGTACCCACTATGAGGAGCCCACTATATGCTTTGTAGCTTTTCTCGTTTCATGTAAATATGGGTTAATTTGATTTGTGTTTATCTCTTTCAGTTGTGGTGTGCGTCGCGAGTATCAGAATTCACTTTACGACCACAAGTAAAAACCTCTTCCCACATCTCTCTTTCCTATTGAACACCCAGATTATTCGCCTGACGTGGCTTGCAGACCTACCATCCTCTTTCCCAATATACCGAAAGGAAAATATATCGTATGTAAAGGGACCAACAGTTGCAGTACCTCAAATTTGAGACGCCACATTGGAGATAGTGACGATGAAAACAAATTCGAGCGATAAAGCGAGGGAGTTGAGAGGGAAGTGTTGATTACGTCTAGGAAGCTCGACTTTGGGTTGCCAAAGAAGATAAAGGCAGTGGTTGGCAAGGGTGATACTCTATGAAGCGTTTTCCCTGAAATCCACTATGACCTTTGTTTCTTTACCCAGCTTTTTGCTTCAATTTTAAAGACTCACTCTTGCTCATTTGTTTTAGCATTCATATATCCTCATTTTCTATGTCAATCACTATCCTCACAAACAAGACATTGCGAGACGACATACTCACCCCACCTTCTCTTTGTAAGCTCAATACTTTTGTGCTGCTTCTCGTCAATCAACAATGTCGTTTTGCACAGTAGTGCTGTATTCTATAATCCTTTTTCTCTGTCCCCGATCATCCCTATCTGGTTTCCTCTAGCCTTTGCAATCGATATCGATTGAAGTTTGATTTGTTGCTTCTTCTCTCGCTTGAACACGTAAGTTAGTTGGTTTGTCGTTCAGTTAGCGTGGTTGCAGTCTCATGTTCTGACTTATGACTGTTATTATCACTCTGTCCCGCGGTCATTTGAATAAAATAGATATTCATGTCTCGCATATCTTTAAAAATGAAATGTCACACAGGTGAGTTTTGAAAGGTTAGATGTAGTAGGTCTCCGGTTGGCTGTGCTAGAACGTATGATCCCCCACTGCTTATTTTCTATTGCAAAGTGGGCGTTTATTGCATACTCACGAATGCCATTTGTTGTCTCCCCAACAATCAACAGGAGTCTAATAGCGAGTTCAAACCTCGACGACCCTAGTCATTGAATATATGCCACATAAAAATTCTCTGATAATCCTGCCTCTTCAATCGCTCCAATCTCCTCTTTGATCGGGAACATGCTCCGTATCTAAAAACTCCTCAATCCGTGCCATCTTTGCCAAAGTCCTCCTTTGAATGTCAATCATCAGGCATTAACCAGATATGCAGATGACGCACACTATCACTATTGCTCCCTTCTGCAATATCCACTTTGACAGAACCTGGCCTTGAGGAACGGGAGCGCCGCGCGCCTGTTCCAGTCGAGCTCGAATAGTGGGCAGAATACCCTTCAGTGGACCATTTGGAATACGAGCAAGGGAGTCGCGTCGCCATAAGACGCGATTTTGATTCTATGCTTTTCGCAGAATTCAACGATGGGTTATGCAGCCTTCCAAACATGTGGATGCAACTCGATCTAATACGATATCATAAGACAGTCTTCACCGGTTGGATGATCTCTGCAAACCTGGTTCACTAAAAGGATAATCTTCGCACCGGGAAGGATCTCCTACTTTGAAGTTGGACACTCCAATAGATTGGGCAAGCCCTTCACCTTTCACCTGTTCCATATTTCCTTCAGTCAACCCTCATTTTGGTGTGGAGTAGGGTCACGGATAAGGAAGAGGTCGACGTAAGTCAATCCAAGTTTTTGCACCGACCCAACGTGTCTTTGTTTTTATACATCTGGGCACTATCCAGTAACACCAGCCTCGATAGCCTGGAAAACTGATTGGGTAGCATCCTGGTGGTGGAATGCAGTCAGTACTAGTGCCGAATCCCAGGAATTTGGTTGCCGTCGTTGAGAATAATGTCGAGCTTGGAGATGATGTGGGTTAGGGTTAACATTTGACAGGTACGTTGACGCCTATTGATTAGTTATTTGTCTGCTTGTCTGTATTTGTTCCAATAGATCACAACTTTTATTTCCCCTGACAGCCTTTACCTCGAAATGCAATCCAATTTTTTTAACCCTGGTTCATTGTACAAGTGCTGACATATATATATCAAGACCCGCTCTTCCCGTTACTAGCTTCACCACCAAGGAATGTTGCACCATAGCTTTCACCTGAATGGCTGATCAAGGAATGCAGAATAACCAACCATTCACATTACTAAACGTGGATACCAATATCACTCCTGATATCCCACAGCCTACTATTGGTCTCATTGGAATGGGTGCTATGGGCTATATGTATGCAATGTTACTGAGCCAAGCTGGTTGAAAAAGTCTGTGTATCTTCGTTGTGTCGACCAGCACTGGTGACATCCTGACCTGCCTGCGAGCACCTAGGATCTTGGTTTGCAACCTGCCGGAAAAGTATGAGAAACTTGAAATTGACTTTCCCAGTACGCTTCTATCCTTACTCTCTGGTTTCAAGGCCCAATTTACCATGCTGTTTGTCAACAGACACGCCAGGAGTCCACCATCAGAAGGATGAAAATGCAATTTCGAGGTCATCTGACTATATCATCTATTCCGTAGAAGCCGAGTTCATCGAGTGCGTTGCTATGGTCCGGAGCAGACGAGGCTTCAACTGTCAACTCACATGAATGTTAGCTACGAAAGCGAATGCAATCGTTGCTGGCCAGACATCTATCAAGGCCCTGAGAAAGCGGCCTTTGAGGTGCATCTCCCAAAAGACGTCCAACATTCTCTCTTATCATTCGTTGTACGCACCAAATGTGAGCCCCGCTGGACAACCTCTCGTACTACGTACCCCTCTGTATTTGGCCCAGGAACTCATTGATTTACTCGGGTCCCCATTCGACATAGGGCCAGCAAAGATGCCTGATGCCCTCACTCTCGTAGAGAATATCCTGCGCTCATTTCGTTCCCGCTTTGTTTACCATTTTGACGAACACAATTCTGTAACAGCCAACATTCAGGCGGTTACCCATGCTGTTTTCATCAGGTGAATGATCCATGACGCTTCTCAGTACACTTTTTATGATTGACAGAAGATGATTATTTTTCCATTTGGTCTCATCCTGTGATCAGTATGGGTACTGCTTGGGCTTCTACATGGGCATATCCATGGCCTCTACGTTGGTGGGATTGAGACTGCGAAAGTGAACCCCACACTTGGAATCTATCCGAACGCTTGGCATGTCTATGCAGGACTCGCCATTTTGAACCCAGCGCCCGTGCTCGAATCCACCAATATGTTGAAGGGGCTTCGGAGTCGTTCAAATTAATGTCGAGTAGTGGCAGGGGCTCATTGGAAGATAAAGTGAAATTCAAAGAGCGCGTTCAATGGGCTAGACGGACTGTGTTTTAGCGAGGAGGAACGATTATAGATGGCTGGGAACAACGACTTCGCCTTTGGATCCCTCAAAATCCCCTTCACCTACAAAGCGGAAACAAATTCTACTCTCAGCGTCTATTCTTGACAAATTCAGTTTAGGCAAACTCCAAAGTTCCGATATTACAGTTCCAGAATCCCCTACTGTTTTTTCAGAACCTTCCACTCATGCCACCATTCAATTATCGCCCAAACTCTCTCTATTAGCTATGGTGCATTGCTGGGCATATTTTGGGATCAATCCATACATGCACCTTGACCTTGTGGCTACACCCATATTTCGACTTTTCCTGGGCGTAGCAGAGCACTTGTTTCAGTCACTCACGCTGCTAGAGAGTGCACTGCATTCGGCAATTTACAATCATTGACACGAGCACACGATCTAGTGCTGCGAGAGGATGGAGTCAATGTGTTCGTTTTGGCAACTTTGAGGATTACAAGAGGAGATTTGAGGAAGCGAGAAAGTTCTTCAAGCCGCGGTTGGGAAACTTGGTGGTGAGATGCTTAAGGTTGTGATAGAGACTGAAGTTATGAGAGAAGAGAAAGAAAGAAGACGCTTGGGACATTGAGCGATTGTAAGATAATGATAACATTATAGAATATGGTGTACAATTTTCTTCTTCAATATGAGGTCATTTTTTGCATCAAATCTTGAATCTTTGTAGTAAAATGCAGTATCGTGTTTTGGTTCACCATACGAGAAGTTGATGATACGATTCATAATCGACTGACCACTGGTGTTGCAACACCATATTACTATGAAAACCGGTTACCACTCCCTGCGTATGAAAGCTTCCATAGGTACCCACTTATCGTACTTGACGTTGACAGACAGTCACATCCGAAACTCAAGGTAGCTCCAGTGTAGATTTCGAGCAAACTATATTTTTCAAAGAGGAGCTGTATACCAGGGCAACTCTACTCCTTCAGCCTACACTGCATTAAACCTTTCAAAACCCATCTACGTGACATTCGATTTTCAAAGATACGCGAAACATGAACATCCTTTTATTCAAATGACCGCTCAACAAAGTGATTATAACGGTCATAAGTCAGAACATGAGACTTCTCAACTACGCTACCTAACAGCTAACCTACGTGTTCAAGCGAGAGAAGACTGAACGTAGGGTAGCGACAAATCAAACTTTGATGAATAACGACTGCAAAACCTAAAGGGAACCAAGTATGGACGATCAGGGACAGGGAACAAGGATCATAGGATACATCAGTGCCGTGCAAAACAAAACTGTTGATTGACCAGAAGCAGCACAAAAACATTGAGCTTACAAGGTGGGAAAAGTATGCTGTCCCACAATGTCCTGTTTGTAAGGATAGTAATTGACAAAGAATAATGGTCATGACAATATGAGAATGCCAAAAAAAATGATCAAGAGTGGGTCTTCTCAAAAATCCAGGCCAAGGTCGTAGTAGATTTTTGGGAGAACGCTTCATAGAGTGCCAATCACTGCCTTTGCTTTCTTCTGCAGCACAAATACGAGCTTCTTAGGCGTAATCAACACTTCTCTCTCCCAGATACCTCGCCCCGTCGCTGATATTCGCTTTCATAGTTGCTATCTCCAATAATAACCCTTGTCTTCCGAAGGCTCCGTCTCAAACCCTGTGAGGTACTCGCATCAACTGTTGGTCCCTCTTTTGTACATACAGTATACTTTCCTTTCGGTACGTTGGGAAAGGGACGGTACGTCAGATGTGAGAAGAGGCGAAAGGGACTGGTTTTCCTTGTAGTTGTAAGGCAGATCCTGATACTCGCGACGCACTCCATGGCTGAGGGAGATAAACTCCTCACAAAAAGTATGTCGTAGTGGGCTTCTTGTAATGGGTGACCAGGCGTTTGAGAACTCAAGCGGAGAAGTAGAGCCATATCATAAGGTTTATCAGGTGAACCATTAGGAAATCCAGTGATTTGAAGCCTTTTCGTGGGCCTGTCCGTTTCCTCGGTGTCTTGGGTAGTAACACAGGCTGCATTATAGGAAGTGCGGCAGTCGCAGAGAGCTCAGGAACCCCAACTGGTAAAGATGCCAAAGACTGTAGTTGAGGCTTGAGATATGATGGCGGAGATGTCAACCCATTACTAGCCTCTGAATGTGATTACTTCGGAGGTTGCGATAGAACAAGGAGCTGACGAAAGGTCAACAACGTCAGCTCCTCGTTGATATCCGAAATGTATTTCTCATCTAAATCCTTCTGACATTCTATCTCCGACTTTGGTCCTGCTAGCCAAAACGCCTCTTCGCCATCACCCTTTGAGAGACTTCGCCTCCGCTTGATACGCAACCGCTGAAGTCGGACATCTTCCTCACTAGTGCTTCAGAGCGCCGGGCCTTAGTTTCCCAAATCATCCCTTTCAGAGTCACAATTGCCATGTGAGCATCCTCTCTTGCATCTCCTGTATGTCCTTGGCGGAGTAGGTAGCGGAGTCGTGAAGGCAGAGCAATGCAGGACACTTCTGTTGGCGAGGGAAAGATCTCCACTTCAGATGCACAATCTTGAAAACAATTTAAGGCTTGAAAAAGTCGACGGTTGGAGATATGGTATCTACACGGTGAATAGATAGATGTCATAGCTGTCATTTGATCACCACAATCCTCGAGCGCTGTCCAGTTGATTGATGTCTGATTGTTGATTCGTACTACTAGCTGTTAGGTCGACGATGTGATCTCTGACAATTGGACTAGGCAAGACTGGATGGCTACATGTTGAAATGAGAGGGAACAGTGCTGGCGTCGTGTCCCACATTAAGTTCGCTTGGGTCGGATGAAAGATCACGTGGAATTTCGCGGGCATACAGAAAACTGGGTGACGGCCAGCTCAACACTTAAACAGTGAGGATTGGCAAGAGTAAATAAACAAGCAAGTACATCGCTTCCTTGTACAGGCTGTAACTGTCTTCTGGACCATAACATGCGCGTCACATGTGCCCACCCATCCCCAAATTGCAATGTCCTGTCAGACCGAAGTTTCTACCCAACCCTTCGTGTCACATCTTTTATTCAATTAATATCTACAATTTACAGTCAGCGAATATTGTGATACGAGAAGCGTTTTCTCACCTCAGACATCTCGGGATTGAGTAGACGGCTGAGAGAGAATAGTGAAACTGGTCTCTATATGGGTCTGCTCTACACTCCTCGGTGTTAACTTGTGGCCCTGGGTAACAGGTGGCATCATATTGATGACGAATCGGCTAGAATAGTGGTGTCGGCAGAGTAGAGACAATTGGAGGAAATAGAAGAATGGTGGCGTAAGTAGAATGGAGGAGTCGATACAATGATGGAAGAGTCGATACAATGATGTTGGAGCTTGGACATGTCTATTGCGTCAGTCCATCGCAATAACATCTATACATTGTCTTTGCTGCTCATGTATTTGGGAAGATTTCGCCGTTGTTGGTTAGTTTGTAACCAGTGTTCACACGTTGACATGAATTTAACAGCCTTCTGTTCTCATCTCGGATCTGTCTTGCAATCACCATGTCTATATTTCGCGACGCTAGCAGCTTCATAGTCAGGGATAGTAGTTTCCATGCGCAGTCCATTACGAACCACTACGGTCGATCTGGTGAGCAGCTTTGTTTCGGCTAATGAAATGTTAGTTAATTCAATACTAGGTATCGATATCCTTCTTGATGCTTCCGATGAAGGAGCTGTATTTGATTCTAAACACCACTATGATCGCCGCTGCTTCCCTGGTACTCGGGAACAGTACATCGCTGACATTACAAAGTGGGTAACCGAGTCTGCCGACCCACCCTCGTCAATATACTGGATGAGGGGACCAGCTGGGGTAGGGAAATCAGCCATCGCTCAGACATGCGCTGAGAAACTCAAAAAGTCTGGAAATCTTGGTGCTGCATTTTTCTTCAATGTCAACAAACACTCTGATCCCTCACGCTTGTTCACTTCCATCGCTTACCAACTTACCACTGCGCTTCCTGATTATCGTGCCGCTGTCGATGAGAAGATCTCCAAGGATAAGAGTCTCGTTGGCAAGAAATTAGTATCTCAATTCAGATCACTGATTGTTGAGCCACTGAAGGAGGTAGAGAAGCATGGAAAGAGAATACAAGCAAAAGCCATCTTCATCGATGGATTGGACGAGTGTGCGGGCAAGGATGCACAGGCAGAAATTATCGAAATAATCGCATCCTCCGTCAGGGAAGGGTCCACTCCATTTCATTGGGCTATCTTCAGCCGCGCTGAACCTCGCATTGTATCCACATTCAAGCAGGACAGCACTACTTCTGTCACTCATTCTGTTGAGCTGCCTATCTCTCGCAAGGCAGACGATGAGATCGAGATGTATCTTCGTGGTGGATTCAAAAACATACTTGAACAGCAAAATTCCCAACAACTACTGTCATCATGGCCATCTGACAAAGACATCCAGACCCTTGTTGATGCGGCGGCTGGCCTATTTGCACACCCCACTGCTGTGTTGCGTCATGTGGCCTACCTACCAGACCCGCGATTCCGTGAAAGACTTCAATCTGTTCTCGTCGCCCTGGCTGATGCGAGGAAACAGGTGTCCACATCACCCTTTTCGCAACTTGACGCCCTCTATGTGTACATCATGGAGCAGATTCCAGAAAACATTCTTCTGTTTGCACAATTGTTTCTTTTCTTTGGTTTGGATGACTGGAGCGCCGACTTTCGTTGGTCTGTTGCCACGCGTTGTTGCATATTTAGAATCTCCGAGTGTACCTTCAGAGACATCTATCATCATCTACATGCGGTGATTTCATATGAGTCGTCTTTTGACCCTCCCAGCTCAATCGACCCTCGCATAGACCTCACACGGCCGTTTTTTGACCAAGGTGAATGGCTCCATCCATATAAGCCGATCATAGAGCATATTAGGAATGTTCATGTAACACTACGCTTCTACCACAAATCCTTCTACGATTTCCTCCGCGATCCTACTCGCTCTGGTGCCTTCTGTGTCAACACCCCTTCCTTCCATTCCAAACATCTTGATCACCTGACTCAATGTCACCATCGTTACGCATCAAGCTATGCTATTGACGGTTCAAGCATGTATTTCCTCCCTTGTGTCTGTCCTTAAACTTACTTGTTATTTCAGAGCTTGTGTCGACAATGGGTGTCAGCTCCTCTACCGCACTTTCTTGGCCACATGGAACCGAGTTTGCTGACTCCTTTCTCAAGTTAACGACTTTTTCCCATCTCTCATTCTGTTTTTCCTGTGATCATCCAGACTTTTTCTTCTTTGAGGATATTCCGTTCGCTATATTACAGCGACTAGCAGATGTTGATTATCGCAAGTTCCTGGTAACGGACAAGATGCTGTGGGAATTCAGTGGTTCATCAAATGTTTTTGTTTTTGGCATTCTGGCGACTGCCCAAACATTATCCCGGACTGTATTTAAGTGTATTCGCGATGAATACTTTGATAAACTGGTCCCTGCTGCATTTCTTTCGGTATGTTTCAAATATTATTACCCACAATGAATTTACTCACACGTGGCCAGGTTGTCAAAAGATTAAAGGAAGCAAAGGTCATCCGGCCATATCTTCCTCTCTTTGGTCCAAGTCGTGCCTCAGCGGTTCTTCACACTCTCACCCACAAAAAGTCCGAGAGGAAGAACAGTTGGCTTTATAAAATTGGGTATGGAGAAAAATCGGTTACATGGTACTGAGAGTTTGATATGGAGAAGCAGTATTTCCATCAGTTTAGAACTATTGAGTATACAGCAGCAGTAAGGTTCTACGCGGCCAACAAGTTCACGATGTGGGGAGAAAGGAAGCGGCGCAGAAGACAGACAGGCGGTGAGGGACAGGGACAAGGAGATTTACATGAACATGCTGCTAAGCATGAACGCGAGGAGTAGCATGAGTCCGAAACGGATGTTCAAAGCCAGGATGACGGCCAGAATGTTCGGGATGGCAATAGTGATTTCAAAGACGATGAAGATCAGCAGGAGAATGAGGAGGGGCAAGAATGAATCAGGATATCTTTCATTCTTCTTAGACACTGAACTGGCCCCGAAAAAAAGATGCATTTGATTATCATTCTTGTGTTGCTTTTCGATTCTTATCTTCCATAGAGTCTCCGACCTCTGTTTGCCGGATGATATGGGTTGAATGAGCCTTGTTTCAGTAGTATAGATTCATCAAATGATTCAGTCTCGTGTGTCATTGGTTCATAGGGTCAACATTTGTGATAGATTTATTCCTGCCCATTTTTCATTGTGCATGCAGTAGTCGATTTATTGTTAACGTCCTCAACATGATCGGACAATCCCGTGTCTGTCGAAACAAATATAACAGTGCTGAGAATACAAGGTCTACGTGTGCAATACATCATACAGATCTGACATAATCTGAAGTCGAGACTTCACGTGCAGGCTCAACCTCTCCACTAATGCAAAACTCGTCAGCCGAGCTCGACATTGCACTTTATTCTTTTTAAATACATTTGATACTTTGCAGATATCTTGTCATGCCATTGTTCTTATTTTGTTTTGTCAACGTTAATCCATCATTGATGCTGTTTGATTGATCATCATTGTTGATACCATGTTGGATCATCCACATTGGGTGACTTCCCCTAAGCAGTCTGCGAAAATCTATGACCTCAGATTTTCTCAGACTGCTCCATGCCGAGATGCCGAGCATGGATTTCAAATTTCAAGGCATCCCAGACTTTCCTAGATGTTGCCATCTGAGAAGAATGCAAAACCCTCTCTCAGACTTCCCCAGATACCAATTTTCCTTTTTCAGTTAGAGATATCAGAGTACTATACCATATATAGGTATCC
>Ga0154004_1000404_pt1 | contig 11842 bp, 4 predicted proteins | sample TSFL088MetaG_FD_104727 | JGI IMG/M metagenome (GOLD analysis project Ga0154004, IMG submission 104727) | Attine ant fungus gardens microbial communities from Florida, USA - TSFL088 MetaG | ecosystem: Host-associated > Fungi > Mycelium > Unclassified | place: USA: Florida, Lake Talquin State... | reverse complement strand
GTGCTTTTTATTGCCCATGCACTACATCTCTTCCTCTTCCCAACCTTTCCCATCAGCCCCCTTCACTCTGGACAATGGTCCACGTCATCCTCTGCTCTACTAAAGGTATGTGCTCACCGTCGTTCTCGTCTACCTCCCCTCACCCTTTTCTAGGTAATCAGGGCCTCCGTTATTTCCCCTACACCGGATACCTTGGCCTGACGCCCGTTCGCGTCGAAGGAAGTGTGTTCTTTGCTCATTCTTCGTTCGTAGCTTAGTCTGATCCTTGCTAGTTGTGCGCACAAGGCTTGATTCGGACGACCGACTCCTTCAGGCCACTAGTCTGACAATTTCTGTCCGCTGCTACGAATCCCGGATCGGCCGTGTTAATATTCAGCATTCGAATATGCTCTTCAATCACACTGAGACTCTTTGGTCAAAGTCTGATGATGTCGATTATGAGTCTATTGGCAACCTTGATTATCCCTTTCGTCTCACTCTACCCACCTCGGTAGAGGGTTTCTCAACAGCAGTGTTCGTAGACTACAGGTGTGTATGGCGGGTTGAGGCAGGTGTGTACTCCATCATTCTCTGTTATTATATGCGCTGAGACATTGACCACAATATTAGTTCTCAACCATGTATATATCCCTGGTGTCGGCTCTCGCCAAGTCAAGCACTTTGAACTTCCGCTTGTGCGATATGACCTGCCAGCTCACAAATTTCCACTCTCTCTGCCTGACCCCTACCTCAGTCAAACGACCAACAAGCCTCGTGCTCCTCGGATACAGTATAGCATTGACGTGCCGACTACCGCCATAGGCCCATCAGACTTGGTCTCTATCCCCATTCATCTGCAACCTATGGATCCGTCGGTATCTGTTCGCAGTGCCAGTGTTGCTGTAGAACGCCGCATCCAGTTGCTTGATGCTACGCCAATCCAATCATCTCCGCAAACGCTTCAACCTTCTCGTTCCTCGTCACCTACACATTCCGACTCTTCTGCTTTGACTTCTACCACTGTACCCTCTGATTCACGAACGCTGCCGCAATTAGATCTATTACACAATAATACCCTGGGCTCTGTCTCCTCACTAAATTCTTCCAATCCCACCATTACCCCCGACTCCTTTTTCCCTTCGTCAACACCTACGATAACCTCCTCTTGTCCCCTTCTCCCGCACACCACACCATCAGCACTCACGAATGCTTTCAAACTCGTCACCAACACCATTGTCGAATCAGAAAGCTCTGGTCGTTTCGTCCGCGATCAAAATGGTGTCTGGACTAAGACTATGACGTTACAGTGGCCTGCATCCAAATCCCATAGCCGTTGGGCAGTTGGAGAGACCATCCAGTCTGACCTTGCATCAGTTCGATACTTTGTCCGCGTCAAGGTATATTCTATCTTGAGCTTCCATGAGTATAATTCTTATGGTCATCAGGTTGTGGTTCAGTCTCCCTCAGGCTCTGATACTTTGGAACTGAATGAAAAAGAGGTATTCATTGTTTCCACGAATAACGCTGAACGCCAACTCGCCATTACGAAATACAATGAATTGTTGGATTTAGCACATCGAGAGTATCGGTCCAAATCGAAATCGCCGCGATGGGCACGAGCGGACCGTGAAGATCTTCCTTCATCACCTCTCCCATCTGCGGGCGTGACGAACACGACGCATATGTCCACGGGCCGTGGGAGCAAAACCAGGTCTGCCAGGAGACCTCACACGAGTGCTGGTCCAAGAGATAACCCTCTTGCCAATGATTCTCCTAGACTCGAGGCGAGTCCCTTCAGCAGGAGAGCATGTGATCCAGACCCAGAAGTTGAGCCTCATGGAATGGTGTACAAGAAACGTCGATCCCTCAGACCTGATGAAGTGACCGGTGGACGACACGTACGAACTGATAATCATGCTCTCGAGCCAAAGCGCAGTAACAAAGGCTATTTCTTCTCTTCTCCAAAAATGGGATCGACTCCCAGTGGGAGCAGCACTAGTACGACAGCGAGCTCATCAAGCATATCAAGTAGCAGTCATACTGGCTTGGAGTCAGAGTCTGATCGCGCGCGGGAATGGGAGACACAATTGACAAAAGAGATGAAGAGTCGAAGATCCAGTGACCTCCTAGGCTTTGCCAGATTTTTCAAGAAGCGATCGTCAGCTGCTGTGAGTGCATCACGGGTGATGCTGCCTGGCTGTGATACCTCCTAGTTGTCCGTTTACCTCATTACCCCTCTCTTTCTGTCCAGTGTTCATTGTCTCTGGTATCATTAGGACAATGATGTTCTTTGGTTCTGAATTTACGCCTCTTGCATTTTTTTTCTCATGCTATCGTGCATTTTGTGTCGTCTCATACGTACATCATACCGCATTTCCCTACCTTATTGTACATATCAATGTACTGACGTTTCATTGCATGCACTACTGCTTCAAGCAGTTACAAAACAAGGTCAATAGACTAATTGGCATCTGGTAGACCAAACTGCCTTCTGGAGTCTTGTGGAGACTCGATCTATTCAGTACACGAGTGATTTTGTATTGGAAGAGATATATTTGACCTCGTGAACTAGATACCAGACAGAAGGCTCTATCCGATGTCTGACGGTACGGGGCCTATAAAATATTCCAGCCTCCTTGTAAGCACCCCTGGGGTTCCCTTTCCATATTTGCGCTCCGTAGATGACCTCATTGATGATTCGTCATAGCTTCTGATCATAAGTGAGGTCCTGTTGAAGCATTTTCACAGTTGGGACTCGTGTTGTAAACCAATGCCAATCATCGATTCTCAAATACGCAGTGAAATACAGATAGGCCAATAGAAGAAACGAGTTCCAAACCTAGATAAGACGTGTTTCAGCCTAGAACTTGTACTCAAAGCCTCTCTAGGACTGCGCTTTTTTTCGGCACATTTATGACACTCGTTTCAAGATTTCAGAAGTGCACTGGATGCTAAATAGCCATATACCATGGTGTCATATAATGATAGGTCTCGTTGTCAAAAAGAATGCTGTCAGGATCCCAATGCTCAAGGGTTTTGTCGCTATACACGTATCTCAACCTGAATCTGGCGAATGATAGGATCGCTCCAGAGAATTCAAGTTGCCACAATTCGCGAGCGTCAACGGAAACATGTGAAGAAACGTGTTTGCAAATCAAAAAGCCATGGATGCTGCCAAGCTGTATGACATCATCACCTCCTACCGAGAAGTTGTTTGTGTCTGTGACGATCAGGCGTTTGAAGGGCCATACCTTCTTGCACTCTTCTTTCATGCAACAGTTTCCTTGGTTCAGATTCTCTATCTTTGCTTCCGGCCGTGCGTATTAGCCTTTATTTCCACCGTGTATCCAGCTGTTCTCGACTCACGCAAGCTTCTCTTCTTGCCTGACCCACTCAATACAACTGACACCCTTATGATCTACGTTGACCGACATCTTACTGGACATGTGACGCACATCATGGATACCCTCAAACATGCCAATTTGACCCTTCCGCATTGATGAACTTGACCTCCATGGTACTCCTATCTTTCATATGACCGAACCTCAATTTCATCGTCTCCCTCTCATCTACGCCGTCAATAAATATCACCCTGATGCCCTTACGGCATTTCGGAAATCGCCATTCCTACTCATATATCCGTACGTCGCGTTTTCAACGGTCTAACCTTTTCGCTCTTCTTCCTCTAATATCCAACGTACCAATGCGATGATTCTTCCGTGTTCTTCTCGCGTCACACCGGTCGCTCGAATGTTGCATGCTCTTTTAAAGTAATGGCCATCGGGTATATGTCTATGAAAGGTTAGCTATCGCGCAACAGTCATTTATACGATCGTATCCGTCAATATATTGCTCACCTTATTTATTACGATACTTCTGGCCTCATTGGTGCTTGTTCATGTTTCTCATGAAATCATGTTCTGGTCTTACCCTGCACAAACCCCGCCTTTTGATCATACATCATCTGATCGGGATGTCCTGTTCTGTCATGTGTCCGGGGACATTCACATATTGGCTGTGCTTGACAATATCAAATATAATAGCCACAACGCCGACCGAAGAACAACTTTATAAGGTATGTAAGTTTCGCGCTTCTCTAAGATTTTTCCTTTCTCTTGTTGCTGCTTCTTTACCTTTACTGTAAGGCTGTTCTCCAGCCAGAGCACTTTGTTGCTGTCAGATTTAGACGTGACCACATCTTTCTGTCTTTCCGGGAGAATACTCTTATATCACATATCATGTCACTCACTTGGGTGGTTGTGCTCTTCGGGTTCATTGCAAGTCTGACTTGCTGTAGTGCTTCTGATTGTATGCTTCTATTTTTGGTTCACTGGACAGGCTTACCTTCTCTTCCGTCTTTGCGCCTCTCTCTATCTTCTCTCCGAGATATGTCCGTCTCATATTCTCCGCTTCCACTTCATTCTCGATCGTCCTCGACTTCACTTGCTGATCACCTTGTCCTTACATTTGCAGGAAATGTCACCTGACATTAGGCGTAAGGTGGATGCTGCTCGAGCTGCTCGATTAGCCAGAGAAACGGAGATGAAAAATAAAATGATCGCCCAGGTCTGTGACTTTACCATTTTCTTCTCGATCTATTCTTCGGGTTCTAATCTCGTCTGCTCCATATTGAGGCTCAATTTCGCTATAATCGCAACCCTGTTTCATGTATTGATTGCAGCCTCTGTGGTTTCGGGTCCGATGAAATCTTGTCATCTTCCCCTCTGGTTTGCCATTGGGCCTTTGGCAGGAGAAGAAATCCTCCCGCTGCATCACAAAATTACTTGAAGCAATAATTTCTGTGATTTCCCTTGACCTTTTTTTGCGGGTGCTCTCGTTTTTAATCCATCTCTCTGGCATTTCGGATCTGTGTTTTTTGACACTGACATCATGTTTCTCCCGCCACAGGAAGTCAGCAGTGCAGATCCAGATAAGGCCAAACCTCTCTGGGCCGATCCTCCCCAACAGTCAAGATAATTTGTTGCAACCCCGGAGCAGATGGTGCTGGTGTATATTCTTGCAATAGACATCGTCTGACCATCGTCTCGGGTTCCCTACATTGTCAAATCACTCTCGACTGTCAAGAGTCAGGGTTCTTTACGGAAGTTTTGCGGTGTTCGGCTCCTTACGATTGCCTCAGTGGCCATTGATTATCATCCCTTACACTTAATACACACCTGTTGGCGTCACTCTCAATTTCTGCGAGTAAAATCAGTACTTCCTAGCCAAAGCGAGTGTATTTGTGTTGTCACGAGGTTCATGTTCACAAAATATGACGGTTTCATTTAACCCTGTGTGTTATGCTTTTTAAAAAAAATCATCAATTATAAAGCCAACTAAATACAAATGAGCAGAAGGCAATTTGGGGTGTGGTGGCAAACTCTGTGGCATGTATTGTAAGCATGTCTCCTAAGTAACAACTGTCTAGTCAGTAACCCTGAAGAGCATGTATCCAACAATGCAGTGGATGTGCTCCAGGTCCTTAGCATAGAGGTGGGGCTTTAGGATAAATCAATCCTGGCTTTATACAATACTTTACAGCCCTTTATATACTGTTAGCTACCTTCTATTCTTGGTGTAGGTATGTAGATAGCACAATGGATATTTGTTATATTTATTTAATTAATCTATTGTAACTCATATACACTCTTAAAGTATGCATCCTTATGTGCATTCTTTAACAAGCTCAGGTAGTAAAGAAAGAGAATACTAAATGACAAACCCTTAACCTTTACAAAAGGAAGATAATGCTTAAGGGCTGTGACAACACTCAAACACACTCTAAGTCTAAGATAAATGTTGTAAGGATAAAAGACCAGAGGTCACACTGGAAAGCTAGGTAAGGGTCCTAGAAGCTAGAGTGATATTTGAGTAAGGATAGATTTACCAATACAGGCTCCTATATATACTATAAGAGACAGTCTATGCATAGTCATATGAGCTACAGTCCAATAATAGCACTTCCTAATTAAGGTAACTAGAATAATCATGATGGCATGTAGACAGAGAGGTAAGGGAGTAGATGTAAGAGAACTCTACTAATACTACCCCTAGAATATTAGACCAACCTTCTAGAGTAACCCTATGTTTAATTAAATATTTATAGAATAGGGTAGTCCTTGACATAGTTTAGGAGTAAAAAACAGAATATTATTATTATTACATAAGTAAATTAACATTGTGTAACTCCAAATTAAGTCTGTGTTTATAGCTTCAATCTATAATACTTCCACTTGGATATAGACTTAGACCTAGCATTTTTGTAAAACTACAATACTTTGGTCTAGAAAGCTCTTTTATAAGCCTATCAGTGGCTTTTAGAAATAAAGTAAGGTCTTAGACATCAAACTCTTGGGTCAACAACTAATATATTAATATATCTTTTAGAAATAAAGTAAGGTCTAAGGTAGATCATTGTAAGTGATATCTTGTATAGTATAAAAGTTATATTTCATCTTAGATATCAAACTCTTAGGTATTATGAGACAATTTCCAAGAAAGAAACTATTTCTTGCACATTTATCAACTTGATAGAAAATATCCAAGAATACAATATGAGAAAGATATAAATAGTGTGGGAAGAATTATATAAGATATAGATAGTTCTTAGTAATAGCCATGTGATTATAGGAGATAGATATATAGACCAACCAATATTTGTATAAGTACCTAGTGGAATTCAATAGAGAACTCTATTGAGTTCTTTCTAAACAACTATCTTGGTTGAGCTTTAAGTCCTCATGACTGCACACTAACACAAGAACTTAATCTCTATTGTCAATCTTACATCTTGCAGTCTCAATACTCTTTATTCCACTTACTCTCTCATCATCCTTACTAGTGAGCATAGTGTTTACAAGTATTTTGCATAGTAGGCCCTAGCTGTAAAGAGAACTTTACTATTAGTTAGGAACAGTGGATAGAAGATCTAGACAAAACTCGTGTTCTTGCCTGAGACCTGACCTCCATACTGAGTGGGCTCATATATAGCGTTTCACTATTAGCTCTATGCTACTGGTCTATTGTGATCAGTCTATACAAAAGAACAATAGTAACCTCTTAAAGGCCTATCTAGCTTAGAGATTCTCTTCTTAGAGATAATATTGTTTCACTCTTCTAGTCAGTAGCTAGCTATAAGTTCAGACAAAAAAGACTACTCTTTCTCATATAAAGAAATATCATTATCAATATTACTATTACTATTACCACCACCACTGCCATACATGTTCTAACAACAACAACAACAACAACAACAACCTGCAAAGCAATCTACTACTTCTATACCCTCTTCTTTCACTTGGGAGGAATAACTTCTTACCTTAATTACTGGCCTACAGCAGTAGGTGGTTACCTTATTACAACAAAGCAGAGGAGCAAGAGTGGAGGTAGCAAAACCTCCTTTATTCAGTGAAAAGATAAAAGAAGTAAGTACATTTATCAATATGGCCTATTTATATCTAAGAATAAAAGTAACAGGAGAGTTGAAGTCAATAAAGATAGCCTGGGTACCATCTTATGTACAGGGAGGGATAGCAGAGGTCTGGAAGGATAATCTGTTAGATGAGTTATTGAAAAAAGAATCAGAAATAGAAATAGTAGAAGAATTATTTAGTAAAATGAAAAACAAGTTCAGGAAAACAGCAGAGGAAAAGAGAAAGATGGAGTAGTTAAGAACAATAGAGCAAGAAGAGAGGACATATAATGAGTATGTTCAAGAATTCAAGAAAATAGCAAGAGGAAGTAAATACAAGAAACAACCTCTTATAAAGAAGTTCAAAAGGGGATTAAGTGGGGAAATCAGAAGGAAGTTAGCAAAGGCAAAGAGTTCTCCCTATATAATAGAGGAGTAGCAGGAAAAGTTGATAAGGTTGAATAAAAACCAAAGGTAGAGTAGAGCAAAAGAGAGGATATTGGAGAGGAATGCAGCATACCCATAAAGAAATGCACAGCCTAGGGGAGACTTTGGGGAAGGATTGTATGGAAGTAGAGGAAGACAAATTATGTAGAGAATAGGTGGTCAAAACTTTAAAAGGGGAATATAGAACAACTGAGGAAAACAGAGACTAGAAAGAGACCCCAATGCAATAGATGTTAATAGAGGAAAGAGAGAATAGAATATGCTATATATGTGGAAAATAGAGCTATATAGCCAAAAACTGTTAACAGAAGAAGAGAAGAAAAGAAAGAGTAGTAGAAATGCCACAAGAGTTGGCAAAAGACAATAGAGAACAATAAGCTCTTGGTTGGCCTCCTCAAATATATACAGTGTATTGCACTGAAGGGAGCAAAAGAGACTATTAGCCTAGCATGAGCTAAATACATGGTACTAGATCCCAATTGTATGCTAAAGAGTTTGTAGGAATAAATCAAGAATAAAGATATTAAAAAGATGATATAAAAACTTAGCATAGTAAAGTAAGGTAAAAGTGTTTGAAAAGAGTATAAGCTTGATCTAGATCTACCTTATATAGTATCTCTAAGATACCAATCTTTACACACCATAACAAGCTTACTATCAAAGTAGTTAGTAAACTACTTCTGGGCCTTACCATACTCAACCAAGCCCTTATCTATATCCCCAACACCAAACCTTATGGATATGATACAATCTGAGTTGATAACTAGCTAGGCTTTTCAAGCCTGCTATCTTAGAGAAGGTTATCCAAGCAACTACTATGTTTTGTCTCTAGAAAGAGTAAAGATATAGAATAAACTCACCTCAACTACCCAACTACTTTACTTCAAACTCATACAAGTGCCAAAAGACAACTCTAGAGCCCTTGAGATGGTAGTAGATGTCAAGATTACATGCCCTCTCTTGTTGGCTTCCTGAGTATTATATTAAAATTATAAATTGATAAGACTCAATAAAAAAAATGAATAGAAAAGGAAAATGTTTCTTCTTTTAGTCTTTCTTACTTCTCTTCTTCACAATTGTACCATGTGGATATATCTAACATTGCTTCCTATCCTGCTATACTAGCCTGTCACCACTATGTACTCTTGCTCCACCTCTATACTACTATTTTCTATTAACATCTCCTGACCTTCCAACCAGCTATTTCCTACCCAAGTATAGTCTAGAAACTAGCTTTAATACATGCAAATGTCCCAGCTTATAATATTGTTGTATATTATATCCACTTCTTGGTTAAGTCCAGCAGTGATAAGATCACAAGTCATTGATAGACTTTTGATTTGTCGCTTTGGTATCATATTCATCTAAGTCTGTTCTAGATTGAAAGTTTATAGTATTCCAAAGGTGTTCCAGATACTGATCTTTACTCATAGATTATCATCTGTTCTTGAATAGAGCAAAGGATTACTCTAAGACAGTTAGATTATCTCTATTTCAAGAACAATAGCACTTCTATATATAGAACAATAGGTAGTGATTATGTAGTAGACTGTCCTGGTGTACAGACCACCACAATTATGTATTTAAGAACTGTATATCTAAGGATAAACCTCAGACTTAACAACATTTTTTGCTACTGTCTAAACTTTGCCTTTTTGAGCCTTTTGATTATCAAATCATCAACTCACAAATCAGTAAGTGGCCATTTGTGATAGTTTATAGAGTGAAAAGAGTATAAGTAAACTACTGAATATTACTCAATTGTAAAGTCAGATCTTAGACACAATATTTGAGCTTAGTACTATGTAGCTCAGAGGATCAATCAAGCCAGGTTGGCCAACAAAACCTTCTAGTCCTCTTAACACTTGATACCTTTATTTTTCTTGAGATTTCCTACTCTGCATCTGATCCCTCTATCTATGGTTTGTATTCCTTTGGCTTTTCCCATATCAACTTCTTTAAAGTTTCTGTTTCTACCACTCCTTCTATCTCTTAGGATCTCTATGAACATCAGTATAGCATAGAAGTTGAGATCCTTCTCTCTACATAGTTGCTACTGCTATAGAAAAGCTGGTTATATTGTTAAGGACTATCTGTACTGTCTCGATATGAGATAGTTAATAGTAGAGTAGAGGGGAAAGTTAATTAAAGACTTAATAGCCCTTAAGGATATAGCCATTGCAGAGAAAACAAAGCCCCCCTTGGAAGAGAATTTTGCATAAAGCAACTAGTAAAAGATATATCCTAGAAGCTCTCTGTAAATAGGTTCACTGTACTTGATATAGAAAACGTTAATACAAGTAACAGTGAATCAAAAGATATATCCACTTCTTTCTTTGCTCCTGTCATTAGTATACCTTCCCAAAGACTAAAATAGAAGAAATGGCTATCTAAACAACTCTCTGCCAATATTCTTAATGTACATGGAATGTTCTTAGTTCTCTTTGTAAAAATTAGTATGACCAATACCAGTAAAGTCCACTCTATCAAAGCTCTCTTGGACTATAGAACCACAGATAGTGTTATCACTAAGTCTTGACAACTCAAGGACCACTTGGGGTGAGTGTTTAGGAAGAACTCGATAGAGTTTCTTCGTTAGATTGGACTACCTACTTATACTACTTTTACAAGTGGCTGTACTTTACTAGTCCATGATCATGTCCTTCTAGAATGTTCTACAATCATATGTCCTTCTAGAATGTTCTACAATCACATGACCTTGTCACGTGATATGATTACTTAAGTTCCCGCGCTACTTATATCTTGTCTGCATTGTACAACTTGATATTTGTGACTAAGTGTTTGAATGCGTGGGAAACTTGTTCCCTCTTAGGGCTCTCATAACAGATAGCTTTATAGACTGAGACTTTGTCCACTCCAGAGGTATTAATACTTGGACTATCTCCCAGCCTATACTAGTTTTCAATGTTGATGGCTCTTCTAACAAGGCAAGACAAATATCAGAAGTAGTAAACATAGTTTTCCATTATCAAACTCATTTAGAATGAACTCTGTTGGCCATTTCCAGTCTAGAGAAGCAAAACCTAATCCTTGGTTACACTTGGCTGAAAGACCATAATCCAGAGATCAGCTGGGAAAAGAGAGAAGTTCTTATGATACAATGTCTATCTTGCTGTGAGAAATACCATATACTATAGAAGAAACAGATCTTAAAGAGAAGATAAAAGATTCGAGTGTAGTGACTAAGTCTAAGATAACCTAATCACCCTCCAAGTCTGAGTTGACAAGGAGAACTCAATGGAATTCCCATTGGATTCTGTACATTACTTATACAACTACTATATATATCACAAACTTTATTTGGACCATAACTCCAGGAATACTTGACCAATTTCAACAATCTAAATTGCCACCAAAAGTCCTTAAGAAGACCTTTCAAATGATACCAAAAATGTCTCAAGGTGATCAGTATTCACTGAGTTATTAGCAGATCAGTTGATGATCACCAAGTTACAAGACACTAAATCACTGATATCTCAGGAACTACTTAATATAATTATTTGCTTCAATGACCATCGTAAAGCTCTCTTTAATGTACTTCTTTTGGCTATAAATAAAACCCAAGGCAATAAGATTCCATAGAGATACAAGGTTCTCAATGTTTGTATAACACTAATTTTTATCTATAGATTATCATCTGTTCTTGAATAGAACAAAGGACTGCTCTAAGACAGTTAGGTTATCTCTATTTCAAGAACAATAGGTAGTAATCATATGGTAGGCTGTCCTAGTGCACAGACCACCACAATCATGTATTTAAGAACTATATGTCTGAGAATAAACCTCAGACTTAACAATATCTTTTGCTATTTGTCTAACTTTGCTTTTTTGAGCACTTTGATTATCAAATTAACCAATTACAAATCAGTAAGTGGCTATTTGTGATAATATAGTCTGTACACTACTCTCCCATACTCATTATATGACTCTATCATATGATGTAACACTATGATATCCTAACATATGACTTGTAATGTGTGATAT
>Ga0154004_1000403_pt1 | contig 11849 bp, 13 predicted proteins | sample TSFL088MetaG_FD_104727 | JGI IMG/M metagenome (GOLD analysis project Ga0154004, IMG submission 104727) | Attine ant fungus gardens microbial communities from Florida, USA - TSFL088 MetaG | ecosystem: Host-associated > Fungi > Mycelium > Unclassified | place: USA: Florida, Lake Talquin State... | reverse complement strand
CTAGGATCATGTAATAGAGTTAAGGAAGAGCTTTGTGCCTAAGAAAAAAAAGGTGTACTCATTGTCAAGGGAAGAACAAAAGGAGGTATAAGTATTTGTGGAAGATCAACTGCAAAAAGGATATATTTAACTATTAAAATTGCCATAGACATCACCAGTATATTTTGTAGCTAAGAAAGATGGCAAGCAACAAATGGTACAGGATTATAGGTATGTAAACCAGTAAACTATCAAGAATAGGTATTTACTACCACTAATTGCCAATATCTTGGATGGAGTAGGCAATAAGAGGGTTTTTACAAAGCTAGACCTGAGATAGGGATATAACAATGTTAGAATCAAAGAAGGAGATGAATGGAAGGTAGCATTCACAATGCACATTGGAGTCTACAAGCCAACCATAATATATTTTGGGCTTATAAACTCCTCTACTACCTTTTAGACAATGATAAACAACCTGTTCCATGACATGATCAATCAAGGGAACACAGCCACCTTCATAGATGACATTATTGTGGCAACAGAAACAGAGGAGGGGCATGACAAAATAGTAGAAGAGGTATTAAAATGACTCAAAGAAAATGATCTTTTTGTAAAGCTAGAGAAGTATTGGTGGAAGGTGAAAGAGATAGAGTTCCTAGGAATAGTAATAGGACCAAAGGAAGTAGAAATACAGAAAGAAAAGGTAGAAGGGATCCTAAGCTAGCCAACACCAAGAAATGTAAAGGAGATACAAAAGTTTCTGGAACTTACCAACTACTACAGGCAATTCATTAAGGACTTTGCAAAACTTGTAGCACTACTATATGTGCTGGTCAGAAAGAAGGAAAAGTGGAGATAAGGAAAGGAACAAGAGGAGGCATTCAGAAAGCTGAAAGAGGTATTTATAATAGAGCTGGTCTTGGTAATACTAGACTTAAACAAAGAAATACAAGTAGAAGCAGAAAATACCTCCATACTTCTAGATATCTGACTACTACTAGCATTTTCCTGTCATGAATCTCATAGTTTTTCTTTGTGTTACTTAGAGACTGGAAATGAAAGCAACCAGTCTCTACAATTCGTCAGAGCACTTTATTGATAATACTCCTCCAGTAGTGTAGTTTGAAGCATCTGCTTCTACTCTAGGTTATAAAAATTTCTTTTAGCTTGTCAAATATCTTTTGTTGCTCCCTTCCCTACTACTACTTTATATCTTTTCTCATTAACACATTCATTGGCCTTGCTACTTGAGCAAAGTCTTTGATAAATCTTATATAGTAGTTAGTAAGGCCTAAAAACTTCCTAATGTCTTTTATATTCTTTGGTTCTGGCCAACTTAATACTCTATCTACCTTTTATTTCTCTATTTTGATTCTATTAGGTCCTATGACAACCTCTAGGAACCCAACCTTCTATACTTTCTATATACACTTCTCTAGCTTGATATATAAATTGTTTTCCTCTAGCCTCCTCAATACTTCTTCTACAATTTTGTTATATTTCTCTTCTGTCTCTATCTCTACCAATATATCATCTACAAAAGCCACAACTTTTCCTTCATTAATTATATCCCTTAGGATTTTGTTTATCATTATCTGGAACATAGCTGGTGAATTTGTTATTCCAAAGAACATGGCTATTGGCTCAAAGGACCTTATATAGGTTGTGAATGCTCCCTTCCACTCATTCTTTTCTTTGATCCTTACATTGTTGAACCTCTACCAAAGATCTATCTTAGTAAATACTTGTTTACTCTCCATGTTATCTATTAAGTCTATAATTAATGAAAGTAGGTAGTTATTTTTTACTATTTGGTCATTCAGGTTGCAATAGTCTATTACCATCCTCTTTCTTCCATTCTTCTTGTTTGTTATAACTCGGCCAAATAGCTAAATCCTTATTTATATCTCTTTTCTTTTTTTTTTCTTTTAATTAGGAAATCAATGGATATGCAAGAGAGAATGACTCAAAAGAGATACATGGAACTTTATAAATAGAAGTAAATACAAGAATGTATATAAGTAGTATATAACAATCAAATAAGAACTCTATTGAGTTCTTCTTGTCAACTTAGACTAGAAGGGTGATTAAGTCGTCTTAGGCTAAGTTACTACATTGCTTACAAAGAATACTGGCAATATCTGAGGGGATTTCAATAGTCTAATATACCTTTTCTTTAGCTGGTCTTCTACAAAATTCTAGACCTCTTTCTTCTCATTCTTGGACAAAGGGTAGATTTTTCCTTTTTTGGGTTTGAACATCTCTTTGAGATCTATAGCATAATCCCAAACCTTCCTTGTTAGCATCTTCTCTGATTCTACCTTCCCAAATACCTTTTTCTACTTTAAGAATTTCTGCAGTACCATTTTTTTAATTTTCCTGTAGTCCACTACAACTTCCTTCTCTCTTCTCTAATCTTTTTTGTCATCTACTGCCCATCTCACAATCTTTTCCTCTTCTAGAGTTGCTACTCTTTTCTCTTTCTTCATTCTCTTTTTTCCTTTTAGCTTTGTATTCCTTCTACACAATGGTAGGTATCTTGTTATTTTTACTTCTTTTATTTCCTAGTTTATCTCTAGGTTGTATACTTATAACCATAGCATCTCTAGTATTATATCTGTTCTTTCCAGGTTGCATATATCCATTCTCATCCTTTTTATGTGACCCTTGTAGTACATATTCACCTTTACTTGATAGATAATAGCTTTTGTACTATTGTTTGTTCCATTGATATTCCTGACTACTATTGGCCTCTCCAAATTTTGCAATCTAAATCCATGTCTTGCTACCATCTTTTGATCCATAAACATCTCTGTTGCACTACTATCCAAGAGCACTTTCACTGCTACCCCTTTATGTATATCTACTTTCTCTACCCCTATATTCAACTATACTTCTTTCAGCATTTTAAATGTCCTCCTTATATCTCTTTCTGTACCTTTCTCTCTTGCTATGCCTTTTGGACCCTCTGTCTATATATCACCTTGCTGTGCTTTTGCCTCTGTAGGCCATACTGTTACTCTCTAGTTCTACTACTCTTTTTTTCTTTCTACCCTATATTCTGGGCATAAGATTCCTCTCCCTTCCCATTCTGATACTTTTCTTATAATTGTATTTCTTTTTCCATACTTTATATATTCCACTCTTGTCATTTCTCCTCTTATTTCTTTTTCTCTCTAGTTCCATGCTTTTTGGCATGAGCCACACCACATATTTCTTACTTGTTTTTCAAGGAGGAATCCCTGCCCTTGATTCTCATGGATCTAGACCTCTTTGCCCTTACATTCTCTATAGTCTACATATGTTGCCACTATCTCCCTGGTTATCCATCCTCTCTCTAGCAAAAGTATGCCTTTGGGGAATATACTTTTCTCTTCACAATATTTCTGTATCTTTTTCTATGTGGGATGTACCAGTCTTCTCTTTTGCTGTACCTCTTATAGACCAACCACATGTGGCATCTGTTTACTTTTTCTCCTCTGCCTTTCTACTTTTATATTTGGGCATTCCCATTTGTGGTGCTCAATACCCCAATATCTAAAATACTTTACTTCCTTTTTTCTTTCCTGATGTCTTATCTCTACTTCATTTCTCACTTCACACTACATCACCCTAGTTACCAATATCTCATATCTGTTTTGAGGTTTTTCTTCTTTCTCCTTCCTCTCTTCTTTTTTTGTCCTACAGTTATGGGCCAGATGTCTGAACTTTTTATAACTCCAACATTTTCTTTCTCTTCTTTCTTCTAACTGTGCTCTTAGTGAAGTGAAAGCTTGCTTTTCTTTGAGTATGTTGTTCAGGAGATTGTTATATTGTTGTTGAGACATAGCCTTAATACCTCAAGGTCAAAGTAAAATATTTTGATCTTACTTAAGTTATATCTACTAGAGTATAAGATCTTCATCCAGCCAAACACCTACTACCTTACTGACTACTGCCCTAGTATTAGGGTTATACTATCACCTCTAAAAAGAGGATTCCTACTCTAAGCAGCTTTTTAAGGATGTACTGCTATTCCTCTACATATATGGATCACAATAGACCTCCAGCACAAGGTTAATAAAGCAAAAGAGTACAATTAGTCTACTAAACACTACCCAATTGCAATATTAGGTCTTGGATATGATATCTAGATTTGGTACCACACCACTACTAGCAGTTCCTAACTGACTATCAAGTTCTCTTAAGCCTAGGGCCCAGCTATACTATAGTGGTCCTGAGTTGTGTCATCCAGGTACTGAAAAAGATAAGAGAGTAAGCTGACAAGGCTCTGTAATGAGTGGTGCCGATGAAAGTATCAAGTTCTAGTATAAGAACTTAGACAGCAATGTCTTAGAACTACTCCTAGTCCAAGTTGATAAGAAGAACTCAATAGAGTCTGAGTTAACAAAAAGAACTCAATAGAGTCTGAGTTGACAAGAAAAACTCAATAGAGTCCTTATTCAATTGCTATATACTACTTATATATATTTTGTATTTACTTTTATTTATAAAGTCCCATATATCTCCTTTGAGTCATTCTCTCTTATACATCCATTGATTTCCTAATTAAATAAAAGAAAAAGAAAGGAAATATAAATATTAACTTAGCCATTTGGCCAAGTCATAATAACATTGTAGATGTCTTTTCTTTTCATTACAGAAATAAGACCAATGTATATGGCTATGAGCTCAGCTTCAATAGAAGTGACATTCATTGTCTGGATCTGGAGTTGCTTGATAACTTGATTATTTTTCCAAATATAGATAGAGGCTATTGCTTTATTGGATTTCTTGATGCTTCCATCAGCAATAATAGTGGCATAGTAAGAGAGATTTTGTAATTGATAGAAGACATAATTGAAGTTCTGGATGTGTTTGAATAGATCCTTGTCACTAGAAAAAGAAGGAAAATAAAAAGTTATTCTACTAGAGAAATGATCAACTACTCTTGAACCAGGAGACAGAAAGGGATGAAGAGAACAAAAATATTTTGTAATTTCTGATAGTTGTTCTTTGACATCTTTGATGGGGCTTATAAGTTTAGCTTACTACTTTGGTGTAAGGTTAGATGTTGAGAACCTATGTGGAGATTGGTTCTTGGCATGTTGTAAGTCCAATAATGAGTTGATAATATGAGAGAGGAGAATAAAAGTATAGTGGAAGTAGTGGCAGCTGTTGAGTTTCCATAGGTGAAGATGAATAGAAACCAGATCTACAATAGCTTTTATACTCTCTGATAGTAAAGTGTGGAAGGCCTCTGTAATCCATAGAGTAGCTATCACAAGAAAGTAACTACTAAATAGTAATATGGAGGTATAACAAAATACCTATTTAAAGAACTATATAAATAGCTGGACCCTTATTAGCAAGTAGTCTTACTAATGTTACCCTTTTGGTATAGTGGTAAACTATACAGTATATGACTACTGGTCTATAGTACAACTGTAACAGTTTAGCAAGACTAAGAGGTCAAAGGTTTAAATTCTAAGATAGGTACAATTTAAAATTGATATCTTAGTTAGTCTAGGATAGCTTCTGAGCAATTAAACCTGGCTTAAGGGATATAAATAGACCCCTAGGGATAGTGTATAAGTATACTAGTTCTGTTTACATATGGGAACTACATGCCCTAGAAGTAGAGGTGATATTACAAAAAAGTGACTACTAAATAGTGATAGAGGTATAATAAAATACCTGTTCAAAGAACTACATAAATAGCTAGACCCTCATTAGCAAGTAGCCTTGCTAATGTTGCCCTTTTGGTATAGTAGTAAACCATATAGTATATAACTACTGGTTCATAGTGCAACTGTGACAGTACTATCACAAATGGCCACTTACTGATTTGTGAGTTGATAATTTAATAATTAAAAGGCTCAAAAAAGCAAAGTTTAGACAATAGTAAAAGATGTTGTTAAGTCTAAGGTTTATTCTCAGATATATAGTTCTTAAATACATGATTGTGGTGGTCTGTGCACTAGAACAGCCTACCATATGATCACTATCTATTGTTCTATATATAGGAGTGCTATTGTTCTTGAAATAGAGATAACCTAACTGTTTTAGAGTAGTTCTTTGTTCTATTCAAGAACAGATGATAATTTATAGATAAAAATCAATATCATGTACAAATATTGAGGACCTTGTATCTCTATGGGATCTTATTGCCTCAGGTTTTATTTATGGCCAAAAGAAGCATATTGAAGAGAGCTTCATGATGGTCATTGAAGCAAATGATTACATTTTACAGTTCCTGAGATATTAGCAATTTAATATCTAATAACTTGGTAATCACCAACTAATCTGCTGATAACTCAGTAAATACTGATCATCTTGAGATATCTTTGGTACTGTTTGAAAGGTCTTCTTAAGGTCTTTTGGTAGCCATTTAGATTATTAAAATCAGTCAAGTATTCCCAGAGTTATGGTCTGAATGAAGTTTGTGATAGTAGCTCTATATTGTATCTTTTTTAAATTGGAGATGTTCTTGCAAATAGGTACTTTTTTGAAGAACCACAATTAGAACTCATATAGTACAATAGAGAGTACATATGTTCTATAAAGGAAATATTTCTGAACTGGAAGAATGCCTCATAAGGAGTTGTCTAGAAGCTTTATTGTATTTAGAGTGAAGAGGCATTTAGTGGTGTAAAAGTAAACATGGTAATAGAAAGTAAGTTCTCTGTCAAAGAAGAAGCCTAGATAATACCAGATTGGTTTAGGTGTAAAAATAGATCCTTTAACCATGGTGAGGTCAATGAAGGGATTAAGGAAGTAACAAGATCTCATAAAGTGGAAAACTTTGGATTTGCTGTGTTCCATGACCAAGCCAAAGTCCAAGAGAATTTTTGACATAATGTTGTAGCTACAAAGAAGGAAGAAAGAAGAAAGGTCATAACTTTTCTCCTAAGAAATTAAAAGACCATCATCAACAAAGAATAGTATATTAGTTGGGATTTTTTCTTTTAGATTTTTTATTCTTTTCTTGAATGTTTTTATAATTGGAGCCAAATATATAGTGGAAATAATAGGAGATAAAGCTAAGCCTTGGTCTACTCCAATGTTGGTGCTAAATAATAGAGAGGAGAAGCCATTCCATGTATATGTTGTTGAACAACTTGAATGATAACTGTCAAAAAACCCTTTAATGTAAGCATTGAGATCTGCTTTTTTAAAACACATAGATAGAAAAGTGTGGTTAAGAGAGAGAAAGAATTAGGCAATATCAAATGTTATGATACTTATGTAATACTGTTTCAACCAACCTATATGGATGAGATGAATAAGGTATAGTCCTGCATCAGTAGTGGAGCATTGTCTGATGTCACCTAGTTAATTTGGGTTCAGGAAACTATTCAATGTTATGTGAAATTGGAGACAGTTGCTGATTACCTTTTCTATGAGTTTACCAGTAGTGTTGAGGAAAACTATAGGTTGGAAGGACTTAGGCAAGTTGTAGGAGTCCTTGTTAGGTTTGGAAATGATGACTATTATGGTAGTTTTGAAATACAATGGCCAGAATTCTAAGTTGATATATATATTAGCTATACATACAATCTTTTTGAGACAGATGTTATTCATGATGAATGGTTTAAGGTGTCTCCATGATATGTAGTTGGAGCTGGGAGTAGAGGATGAAGAGCACTTAGCTATTGTATTTCTGAATTCCTAGTTGGAAAAGAGAGGTCACTTGAGAGTATCAGCTTGAGAGATTTCATTGAGAAAGCCAGTGTTGATGGGTCTATTCTCTGCTGAGTTGTATGAACTATGTAGTACATGCCACAGTTTAGATAGGGTATTGCATGGTTGATCTTTGAATGTTATGGTTTCAATAGCCAGAAGAGATTTCTTTCTTATCCAATTCATGAAGTCCTATGGCCGTTTGTTTGATAATACTATTTTGTGAATTTTCTCATCAAAGAACTTCCTTTTGACCTTACATAATGTTGACTTATATATTTTCCAGCTAGGTAAGTCTCTCTGCTCATGGTATTTATTGAGACTGTTAGTACACTCCTGATTCTACTACTTTTTGGAGTGTTTTGTGATGATGGAAAATCTAATTTTTGTAACCTTCCAAAACTAAAATCTTGCATTCTTTCTACTATTCCATTATATACAATTTATGATTACTTTACAACAACAGCAAACAATATAGTTATTATTTCAATTTAGAGTATTGAAACTATACCTTTTCAAATGTAGTAGCCAACTGGAGGACAATATTTTGGAGGTCTTCTTTGCTCGTGATATCTGTTGTGTTGAGTTGCTCTATACTATTTATTAAGGATTTGATGAACTTTTTTGTGTCATTGCTGTTTTTCTTGATAGACTGAATAGTGATATCAATATTCACTTTCTTTATTCCTACTTCTATGATAAGGGGAACATAATCTGAGGGTTTTTGCATTTCAGAATAAAGAGAATGTTGTCCAAACCCAGTGTTGTTAGAGAGAAGGAATATGAGGTCTAGGACCAAATTAGTATTCCAAGGGTTGTTAGTGTACCTTGTAGAGCCTGGGTTAGAGGGAGAGAAGAGTTCCAGTCCTAAGCTATTAGCAATTGTGATTAGGTTGTTTGTATGAACAAAGTAGTAGTAGAAGTTAGGGTCCTAGTCACTATCTCTGGTGTTGAAATCTTCTGTCATGACCACAGTGTTTTCTATATTTCTAATGTTATGTCATAGGCAGTATAGGGCAGTCTGGTTACTGTTTGAGTAGATATTGATAATGAAGTTTATGTCTTAATTGTTGTGAAAGACCAAGACATTTATATTCCAGTAGTTGATGATATCCAAGTGGAAGGTGAACCTTAGACTTAATAGTCATTTGTTAACATAAGTGGCTACTCATAGGTAGTTTCTTTCTTTTGTGGTTGGTTTATTAAGTACTATATTGTGGATCTCGATAATCTTATTATCTAGTAGGGCAGAAAATGCTTTCTTTATTTTCAGAATATTGACTGCCAATGCTATAACCTGTACAAAGGATTTAGTAGAGTGTATTCTGTTAGTATTTTTGGCATTGTGCCTAGTTTGATGAATCTTTGATTTCTTGAGCTGTTCCTTAGTAGGACATGGAGAAATGGATAGTAGAACCCTTTTAATAAAGTTGCTGTTAGGGTTCTTGGAGTGATTCTCAAGAGGGTGGCTCATATTCTTCCTGAACTATAATATAGCATTATCTAGGACAGAGGTCTTTCCTGAAGTGTACAGCTTATCCCATCCAGATTTGAAGATGGCAAAAATAAATGTCTATGTAGTGTCTCCAAAGGGGGTAAGTTAGAGGATGTTATTGCTATCACAGTCTTCAAGGTTTTGTTATCTGAGAAAGGATACTATTTGATACAAGGAGCATACTATGTTACGAACATTACTTTGAAGAAACTCATTGATACTGAAAAGAGATATGGATCTGAAGTTGCCATCCCAGAGGTTAGAATCAGCTGGGACATTGGTGCTGTATGGGATAATGGCTGGAGAGGGAAGATTCTATAGAGTTTTTGTATTAGGAAACTTGGGTGAGATTAAGTACTTCTATATTATTGCTGCATACAGGTTGAGGCACTGGAAGAGCAAAGTTGAATATCCTATCTAGAGCATTTTGGACCAGGGGTAGGGGCATTGTTGATTTTAATGTCTATGTTGTTTTGTGAATAAATGTATTCGGCATAGTCTATTTTGGAAGAGGGAGAAGAGTCCATGAGAGACAAGAAGATGCTTTACAATCTTCCTACACTGACATGAGACATTGATCTACTCTGCTGTATGTTAATGGCAGTGTCTGCAGGCCACTCAAGGGTGTACTCAAGGTTCATAACAGAGTTAACAAGACTGGAATTTGCTATATTCTACTCAGACATTACTATTGATAATGGAAGTAAGAGTGAGAGAAGCACTGATATGATTACTACCTATTGTTTTATATTGTCATATACCAGAAAGTTCAGTATAAATTAACATTAATATTAATATTAATATTATTTATTATTATTATTTACCTTCTATAGAAGTATCATGTTTTAGACTAGCTCCCTTCTACTCTAGTTATGGTATATATATAGAGTAGATATATAGTAGCAATCTAGTTTGTAGATTAAAGTCCTAAAGTCTTAAAATCCTAAATCCACTTTCCTCTATATTCTTGTAGTACTCTCTGCTATATAACTCCTTACTCCTGAATTTACTTCTCTCTTAGACAACATTCTACTACTCTGAAATAAGTGACCATACATGCAACAGGAGATTAAGGCACAGTGCACAAGCTAAGGCCAAGTGTTATAACTTGGTAAAACAGCTAAGTCATTATCTTATTTTACTTTCTTTTCTTTTCTTATTTGGACTTACTATACAAGGAAGAAGTATAGGAAAGTGTCACATGACAATGTTGCAAGTCATAGTCATATGTCAGGATGTTACAAGGTCACATCACATAATAAGTGTAGAAAAGTAGTGCACAAACTATATAGTAGTTATATAAGTAGTGTACAGAATCAAATAGGAACTCTATTGAGTTCTCCTTGTCAACTTAGACTTGGAGGATGATTAAGTTGTCTCAGGCTAAGTCACTATACCAAGGTCATTTTACTCCTGCATTATCATTGTGTTTCCTCCAGACCAGCTATAAAACCATAGGACCAGAGAGCAACATATATTATTTTATTTAGTAATATGTTCTACTCTCTGACTCTACTCATTGCATTATTCTCCAGAACCTGGAGTACACACTTATAGTATATTTATAGTAATTTACAGCATATTATAGCCTTCCCATGCTACTATTCCTTTTCTACTTGACACATATATAGGAGTGCTATTGTTCTTAAAATAGAGATAACCTAACTATCTTAGGGCAGTCCTTTGTTCTATTCAAGAACAGATGATAATCTATGGGTAAAGATCAGTATTATATACAAATATTGAGGATCTTGTATCTCTATGGGATCTTATTGCCTCATGTTCTATTTATAGCCGAAAGAAGCGCATTGAAGAGAGCTTTATGATGGTCATTGAAGCAAATAATTATATTAAGTAGTTCCCAAGATATTAGCAATTTAGTGTCTGGTGACTTGGTGATCGCCAACTGATCTGCTGATAACTCTGTGAATACTGATTGCTTTGAGATGTTTTTGGTACTATTTGAAAGGTCTTCTTAAGGGATTTTGGTAGCAATTTAGATCATTGGAATTAGTCAAGTATTCCTAGAGTTATGGTCCAAATGAAGTTTGTGACACCAATCCTACCACATTTGCCTTCACACAACCCAGAGAGCCTCCATAGCTCCCCAAATCAGTCAAAACCTACTCCCTACTCTGTCTCCTCTCTTAGAAGACAAAAATTAATATATAGAGCTCTATCTGTGTCTATACCCTACTACCTACCTAGTCTCTAGCTCTATGTTGTCTCTTTCCCTATCTATTTTTCTCTGCTTCTGTTCTATTCTGCTTTTATTTTATTCTATTTGTATATTTATTAGAGGCACTAAGCCTCTGTAGTCAGTAGACTACTGCAGACTCTGTATTAAAAATCATTGATTAAAAATTAAATAAAAAAATAAAAAATAGTGAGAATTATTATTGTACCGAAGTTCTGCTTGTTTGAGTCTCAGTTTTAAATCTTCTATTTGGTTCTGCAGTACTGCCTCTCATGAAGTACTCTACTGTTGTTGCTTCGACCACCTGAGTTTTTCTGCATCAAGCTGACCCTTAAGTCTCCTCTATTGCTGTTACCTCAGACTGGAAAAGACTCTCAATGTGCTGAAGATACTGTGTGTCAATGAGAGGGTATCCAGGTGTATATGTGTGAGGGTTATCAGGATCTGTGGTGTAGGTGAACAGTGTCGAGAATCGGGTCAGTGCATAAATTGTTGATTTTTAAAAAAATTAGG
>Ga0154004_1000402_pt1 | contig 11863 bp, 10 predicted proteins | sample TSFL088MetaG_FD_104727 | JGI IMG/M metagenome (GOLD analysis project Ga0154004, IMG submission 104727) | Attine ant fungus gardens microbial communities from Florida, USA - TSFL088 MetaG | ecosystem: Host-associated > Fungi > Mycelium > Unclassified | place: USA: Florida, Lake Talquin State... | reverse complement strand
TCCAGATGGTTTAATGACTCGAAAACCCCTCATCTGGAGTCTTTTCACTAATGAGGACACCCTGCGCGAGAACGATTGTTTAGAAGATCCCTTAAAGACACTTATGACTCTGAAGAACTCCGACCCGAGCACCGATTGAAGGAGTATTGAGTACAGAGTGTAGGGGATGAGTAATCTGAGCGCAATAATCTTGCGAGAAAACTGCCTATTTCCATAAAGAAAGTGGCGGAGGATTGGTTATGTCAGGATCATGGCAAGTTCATATGGAAAAAAATCCCAGTATAGCTGATGCTATGTAGCTGCGGACTCTGCATGTATCTCTACAAGTGCACCAGACAAGTACTTACCATGTCTTCACAACCTAAGTTTGAATTAACTCTTCGATTATATAATCAATCATGTTTTCTCTCTCCTCCCTCCCAAGGTCTGTTTTCCGCGTCGTTCTTCCCTTCCCTACCCGTATATTTGCCCGCTTTCGTACTCAACTCGCACCTAAGAGAGTCAAATACGATAAAAGATTCAAAGGCCGTATTCCAATCCCTATTGGAGGTTCGACAAAAGGCACAACACTCGCATACGGAGAGTGGGGGATCAGGATTCAAGGAAATGGAGCGAGGCTAACTGCGAAGCAACTGTTGACAGCTGAGGAAGTGATTAAGAAGAGCCTCAAAGTAATCAAAGGGAGTAGAGTTTATCTGCGTGTGTTCCCGGACATTCCGGTTTGTGTCAAGGTCAGTGGTGTTTTGTGTGGATGATGGCTTGTGTGTCGTTGAGAATGTACTCGGAATATTAGGGTAATGAGACACGTATGGGTAAAGGTAAAGGTACATTTGAATATTGGGCTACTCGGTATGCAATCTATGTCATCCCTTACATTTCCCAAATTCTCACTAGTCGAAAAGAGTACCTATTGGCCGAGTAATCTTCGAGATCGGAGGAGTACCAATTCGTGAAGAACTAGCTAGGGAAGGTCTGTATACCCACTTCAATCCATGAACATTACACCTTGAATGAGTTGTATTCTGTCCATCTAACAGTGCTACGAAAAGCCTCCGACAAACTTCCTACTAAAATGGAATTTATCTCCCGCTCAACCCTACCACGACTTGGAAATCTACTCATTCATCCTCCACAACCACCAAAACTTGACACTACAATTAATATCGCAGCCAGAACTTTTCCTTCGTCACCCACATCCCATACAGTTTCAACATAGTATATACTTTTAGCGCCTCAGCGGACCTGGAATGTTGAGATAGGCTCCCCATAATAATGTTACTACCACCTTGATTCTCCTTGGGTTATTTTTCGGCGCCCGGGTTCCCGGCACACAAGACGGCCCAGACAAGACAGTCAGACAAGAAGGGGATAGAGTGAAAGAATTCTGTGTTTCTGAATATCCAGACCTATGCTCATTCATTAGATGCACGAATTGGAATGGGATAATGTATTGGGGACGAAGTAACGGGAGTGAAAGCGGAGTTTGACTTATCCAGCATAGTCTTTCAGAGAGAATTTACACACTGCCAAGATCTTAGAATAACTTCAAGGGGTGCTGGTCATATATAAAATCAAGGTTTTGAGTGGTGTACTAATGTTAATGATGATCGAAAACCCCCAGGTCAGGAAATTAACTTATTGGGCAGAGTTTGAGCTCTATTGGAGTACCTAAAATCGATACATAAGATGATGGGGAGCCGACACTCAATAAAGTCAAAATCCTATAGAACATGATTATTGATAATAAAGTACCGAAGGGTTGACCCTAGGTCACGGGGGCGGGGGCCGTAAGCCACTAGCGACAGTCTCAGATCAAACATCAACATCCGCTTTTCTACCGACATCAAATTCGACACATCAAATTGTGATGTACCAGGAATAAATCTAACCCACCAATTGATCAAGGGATACTCCTCGTTGAATCTGAGAAGGGCGAGATCTCCATGGGAGAACTACGTGGATACACGCCGGATACACGCCGTACACGCCGCAACCCACCGGCGTGGGAAATATAAGGTTTGACCTAATGCAACATACTAGTTGAGAGAAGGGCTAGAGATAGGTTTCGACACCTCAAAATCAACTTCATTCAGAAATGAAAAAGGTATGGATTATCTCACAGAGTATCACAGAGTCGACTGAGGCTCTGATCTGCAGTTAGCTGAGTGCCAGTATTTTTAAACCGCCAGGTACAGAACATAGTAGCCGAAAACTACTATGTCAACCGATCATTAATACTAATCGATACCCGTGGTACATAATCGTTTCTATCGATCGTGGTGAAAAATTATCTCCTAATCTTGAAACAGTCTGGAATGGCATAGGCATCCAATATCATGAAAATCCAGAGTTTTGGGGAAGAGTCAGTGTTTTGAATCGTCAAGTCTCATGCCAAGTATTCTAGGACTCAAGCGGGAGGGGAGATGACATCCATTTATTTGATAAATCCGCCGCGATAGGCTTTTGATTTTCCCACAAGTCGGACTGATCGCATCGTCGGGATCGGTTTTGCCGTTCAGCCACTTGAGAGTGGCTCTTACTGTCCTTTTCACTGTCCTTTTGCTCTAATGTGAATTGCAAAATGTAAGCACTCGTTGAATATCGCTTTTCAATAATGTTCGCTGCTCCATTTGGCCCCAGCAACTATATTTATTACGAGGGCATACAGCTGTAATGTTGATTGCCCGACCCTGTGCATTCTTCGGCATAGATCAGTTTTTAGATCAGTTGTTCATCGTATCGACCCTGTATTTTTTTTAGAAGCTCCAGGTGGCATAAATACCGTAAAACAGTCAATCTTCACCCTTCATTCTTCTCCGACGGATTCTGCCCTTACAGAGGATGGCGTCAAAAATCACTTCCCAAACGAACGTAAAAAGGACGCCGCGTCCCTCGCTATCCGCACCGTGCATTCGATCACCCAGCATTCCAGAAATATCCCATGCAAAATGTCCGCCACTGTGTATGTGGACTGTTTTGTTTGTTCTTTTATCTCATACTTACGCATGACGCAGTGTTCAAGTCGCCGTCTAACATCGATGTTTGTCATCCTGTGGCTCTCTCCCATATGGCTAGAGCAATAAACAAATACATCACATCTACCACTTCTTTGGGCAACCATTCAACATCACTTGGGTCTGTCTCCTCCGCCTCAGGTACTTGGGAAAGTCTTGAAAGCTATATTTCTCGCATCATCTTGGCGTGTCAAGTACCTAACATCGTGGCTTATACCTCTCTATACCTCCTCATGACCATCTCTCGCTCTTGCTCTTGTAAGTGCACCGAGGTTTCAGACGACTTCATTGAGTCCCCAAAACCGAAACCTCCGCCATTGTCCCATCAAATATCACAAGCCTTCTCCCGCAGTGCCATTTCTCGCGTTCAAAGACCTCACTGGGTCGGGCATCATTTCTTTATGGGACCATTCCTACTGGTGTTACGGTCGTACGAACGTATCTCGGGGAGGGACATCATTAGTCATGAACTGTTGTCTTTCGTATCGGGACTTTCTGCCAACGACTTGAAGGATCTCGAATCTTCGATTGATCGTGCCATGGGGACAAACACCAAATTGACAATTCAAGAGATGTTAAAGCAGAGAGACTTCCGAAGCTTGCGCGAGACCGAGTGTCCATATATAACTATCCGTCGCATGCGAGAGGCAAGGCGAAATTCTCTGGAAAGACGTCGCGCCGAGTTGCTGGATTCAACTAGGAGGGAAAATGAAAGGTCTGTCCCTATACTTTGTTTCTTTCCATGACGTATTAACGCTCTCGCTTTTTCAGGAATAAGTCCTCGACTACACCCAATGACAGCCAAGATGAAACGGAAGATGAAATGGAAGACGAAACAGAAGATGAATCAAATTGATGACCCATGACATTTTGCGTTTTGTTCGATACAAACGCGTTGGAGCAAGCACCGTGTCAACCACCTTCACTGCCAAAACAGGCGTGTTTGCCAACACCACACACGTATTTATGTATACTCGACTGCCATGCTTTTTGCACATACGACACCTACTGCTTGTCAATATGCAAATCGAAAATCGAGCCTCCGATTCCCGACATCTGTTGTGGTAGCTAGGTATTCTGCTTTTTCCTATAGAGATCCATCGCGATACCGAGTAAGCTTTCGTGTGTCTATGAGAGAATGGTTCTACGTACTTCGTCAGTCATGGCCTTCCAAATCTTCTCTCTTTGTTTATTCCTGTGAATATAGTACAGCCTCGTGCCCGGATAAAGAATGATTAAGTTGAAAGCTGCGATCGCCATCAAGTATATATTTCCTCGTCGATCTATCAATGTTTTGTTGCATGGAATCTGATCTGGAGGATTGAAGAGGAGAAAGGAACGTACATCGGGGCGCGTCATTCGACCGATAGATATTCGACGAGATGACTGCTGAAGCTTGAACGAACATATTGTATAATGATGCACCGACGGTCCGAGAAGCTACTGCTCCCGAGTTTCGTGAACACCAACCAACTTGAATGGCATGCGAGTAGGGGTACATCAATAATAGCGATGATAAAACCTGGAAGAGACAACAATCATGAGTTTTGTCGGATGCTGGGTTGAAAAGGGACTAATGCACATAGAATACCCAATGATTAGGAAATTCCGGTAATAAGTACAGTGCAATGAGAAACGGCAATATCCACGCTGTTTCCGTCATAGAGAGATAAGTGCGTTCATGGAAAGCTTCAGAAAGAAGCGTTACCGCACAAAGCGTTATCATTCCTCCGACTATTGAGGGGATCGTCAACAAGTTAGTTTCGAGGGTCCCAAAGCCGATTTGACGTAACGAGAGAGTGAGGTATTGAGTAGGTGGTGTTGCTGGGATGCCGAATGTCAATCCACTGTAAATGATGTGTCAAGTCGATTCCCAAGTAAATGAAGCGACAGGTGCGACACACATGATGTAGAGCGGCCACAGATCATAATCTTTCAATGCGAGCCACATACGCTTCAAAGTCAGACCTTCACGATTGTGCATATCGCCCTTTGTTGGATCATCTCGTAAGATTCTAGTGGTAGCGATAACCTCTTCACGTTCAGTAAACCATCCGTTTGGCCGAAACCAGGATTTCGTTTGGGTTGGGGAGGGTGGCATCATGAAGAATGTGGCGAAGCCGATAACGAAAGTCATTAGGCCTTCGATTAAGAATAACCACCTATGTGTCCATGTAAATACATCAGCAGGTAATAGTAGGTATTTGCAAGATAAGCAGGGAGGAGAGGAAACGTACCGCCAACCTGCGTGTCCGCCTACACCTCTCATCCGTAAAATTCCAAATGCGAGGAAACTCGCGATAATTTCGCACGCATCTGAAGAGAACCAGAACAAGGCAAGGCGGAATGGGAGTTCGTATTTATTGTAGAAATCTTATTTTATAATTATAAGATGCTTTGCATGGAAGGGATGGCGTACAGGAGAGATAGAGCACCAAGTCTGGAATGAAGCCACCTTGTACAAATCTGATGGGATGAAGTTGTTAAATGAATGATAAGGAGAATATTCGGGTAACGTACCCAAGTAATGCTCGACAGATCAGAAACCCCGTTCTGTTACGTAACCAGAATTGAGACATGGTGATGATTGACCAAACACACATCTGGATTGGGATCCAAACATCTGGCCCGAGCTTATATATGAATATGATGGTTGGGTCATGCAGAGAGCGATTAAAGCAGTAACAATATACCTTCTTGGATACGAGTTGAGAAGGTAACTCGGCGCAAAGGAAAGAGAGGCGGAATACTGCGTTACCCAAGTTGTAGTCTACATAAATGAACATCTTGATTGTGACTATCGAGTAGAAAAGAGGTCCTACCATCCGTGATCATACCCAAATCTGGTAGAAAATTATCCGTGTTTGCTTGAGCGATATTGCTTCTATCGAAATTGAGTGCTGAGAAGCTTATTGCAGCTATGAGAAGAAACACTCCATATCAATTTTCAAATACACCTTTATTTCAAAGTTGAACGTACTCCAGAGCATAACTCTCCAATCGATTTTCCGGACCAAAGCCTGCCGTGTGCGTCATCTCGGACTATATCAACACAAGGAGTATGCAAGAACTCACCCTCTCTTCTCGAATGGTCCATCTCGCAGCCACATCAAACCTATGTAAGTTTTCGTAGTTTTCTTTAGGCCAATAATATTGTGCGAGATTAGGATCGTCATAGACACTGCGTTTCGTTGCTATTGCGTCCAGGTCTATCGGGCTAGCTGACTTGCCACACAAGAAAGGGACAAAGCGAAAGAGAGAGGAAGTTATAGAGATGGGTTTGGGTATGTCATCAGCAAGACTGTCATGGTCGGTTAAAGAGTTGTTAGTAAACTTGACTGGCAGGCTGGATGCAGAAGAGCGAGATTTAGTACCAGGCTCAGAGTTGGTACTGAAGAGACGAGAAAGGACTGGTTCTTCTGCAGGGAGATCTGGTCGGGTAGCACCTAGAGGCATCACTGTTCAAGTAAGAACATTTGAATCACTAATTCTCTCCAGGTTTTAATCTCGGCAATTGCTGAATCACGACATTCTAGGACATAGTAGCACAAACAATCGTATTGTTTCCCTGACCTAAACAAGAGTGGTAGAGACGCCGATGGTATTATTGGGCACGATCAGAATGGCGTGTGAGGAAGGAGATATGGCGCAAGAAGGAGTGATGATGTATCTTTATTAGCCGTGATCATGCGATATATCCACGCTTTATAGTTGCAGTCCGATTGAGCCAGATATTTGAGTTTCAGCGCTAGTTCTCAAGTCGACCAGTGTAAAGAAGATGTGATGATTGCCGAAAACGGCACGAGCCCACCACAACCGAAAACAACCGCCATCAACCACAATGCATTTCACGAAGCCAGCATGGGTCATCCACAAAGACTCTGCAAAGAGCGACTCAAACCCAAAGCGTCTGTCCATATTTTCTGTGCACGTCCACCCGGACGGTTCTCGTATAGCTACTGGTGGCCTTGACGCCAAAGTGCGAATATGGAGTACGAAACCAATACTCAGTCAAGCAAGTGAAGAGTCAGGCAAACCGCCAAAATCACTATGCACATTGTCAATGCACACGGGACCTGTACTTACAGTGCGCTGGGCCCACTCAGGACGGTGGCTGGCTAGCGGAAGTGATGATGAGATTGTCATGATTTGGGACCTTGACCCGTGTGTTGTTTCATTGGTTTAGGTACTGGGTTGAGGATGACATATGTCGTAGGAACGCTCGTGGGAAAGTCTGGGGCTCGGATGAGGTGAATGTGGAAGGCTGGAAGCCTCTGAAGCGACTCCCTGGCCACGAGAGCGGTATGTGGTGGCCCACTTTTCCAGACACGCTCTCATATTTTTACCAGATGTCACCGATTTAGCATGGTCATCTGGAGACAGGTACTTGGCATCAGTCGGACTCGATTCTGCAGTAATAATCTGGTGTGGTTTCACTCTTGGTGAGCATTTCCTTTCGATTTCCTTCTTGTGCTCATGGGCGATAGAACGACTGCATAAGATCGACCAACACCAAGGATTTGTCAAAGGCGTGTGCTGGGACCCTGTCGGCGAGTTTCTCGCTACTCAGTCTGACGACAGGTCTGTCAAGATCTGGCGGACAACCGATTGGAACCTAGAAGCTGAAGTCACAAAGCCCTTCGAGGATTCTCCTGGAAGCACCTTTTTCAGACGTCTGAGGTGCGGTTCTCTTGTTTTCTGTCTTTTTTGCTGAAATTAATACTCTGTCTAGCTGGTCTCCTGATGGCGCACATATCACAGCTTCTAATGCAACTAACAACAAAGGTTTCGTCTTCATTGCTGCCGTTATTACACGTAGCACCTGGACCTCAGAAATTAGTCTTGTAGGACATGAGAACACTATCGAAGTAGCTGTAAGCTTCTTTCGTTGCTCCATCTCTGTTTCGATATACTTCTTCACGGCAGGCTTATAACCCCCACATCTTCCTTCGAAATCCAACTGCTCCTATCGCGACAGCAAACATATGTTCGGTAGTCGCACTTGGTGCAGATGACCGATCTGTATCAATCTGGCAAACTAAATCAGCGAGACCGCTCATCGTGGCCAAGCAAGTCTTTGAAAGGCAGATTATGGATCTGAGCTGGTGCGTCGTCCCTCAGCCCAGTTTGCCCCTTTCTTACTTCCTTGTCAACACAGGTCATGGGATGGTCTCACACTCTACGCAGCTTCTTCGGATGGTACGATAGGCGTTTTCAATTTCGACCCAGACGAACTAGAAGGAATAGCACCACACTCTGTTCAAGAGCAGTATCTCGCCAAATTCGGATTCAAGACACCACCTATACCCGAGGGTTTTTCTCATACCTCCACTGTGGCTACACCCGTGAATAATACTACTGCTACTGGTTCTTCGAATGATTTCTCCACCAGTGGAGGGCCGGAGGTCGTTAATGTTCTTATTGCGAAGAAAGGCAACAGAAACAAGAAACGTGCCAACCTTAACCTTGCTGGTTCTTCGGTGCCTTCCGCTTCGACAAATGGCCTCATCCCATCAGCATCTACTATGCAACAACGCGTGTCCTCTTCATCGCGTCCCTCATCGTCCACGAAGCAATGTCCATTCCCATCTCCAGCCGAACAATTGTTTAAGCCTTCACACTCCTCTCGGGACTGGAAGATGGACGTAGATACAGATACAGTGACGGACAGTGTTCCGATATCCTCCCTCGATGCAGCTAGTCGTGACCCGCAAATACGTAAGCAGAAGACTAAATCATCTGTGAGGAACTTGAGTAGGAATGTACAAGGGAGTGCGGGTGGTATGTGGAGAGAAGGGAGGGATGATTTGGATTTAGGGTTGGACGAACCCAAGCTTATGAAGTATCAAAGCATCAAAGTACAGGATGTTGCGAATGAGATTTTCAAAGTGTGGAATTACGAAGATGGTGGTGAGTTACACATGCTTGTAGATGCTGTGCGTCACTTATGGCTTGTTTCCGTGGACAGCGGAAACAAGAATTTCGCTAGTGAGAGGTGAAGAAATACAGTGGATAGATTATGTGCCTTCACCAGTGTTGTTAGCGGAAGCGACAAACGTTTTTAGTGCGGTTGCGATGCAAGATGGGAATGTTCATGTCTATTCTCCTGCTGGTCGGCGGTCGGTCTGAACTCTCTCAACCCTTGTATGGGGTTAACGATTTTGTGCGTTGTAGGCTATTGCCAACGTTGACACTGGGCTGTTCAGCAGCCTATATGGACGCCAATAAGCATTGTTTGATGATCGTCACTGTAGACGGGCAGCTTTACTCCTGGTAGGCTCTTTCTCCTATATCTTTAACCACCGCCGCTGATGAATAGTTCCTCTCCTCTCAATCAGGAATGTGCTAACTCAGAAAGCTAATTTTCCCCCGTTATCCGTCCTCTCTCTTCTCAACTCTTCACCCAATACGCGTCTCACGGGTGCTTCAACACGTTCTAATGGCATTTTGATGCTTTCATGCTCAAATGCTGTGGTATATACATACGATATCGCCCTAGGCTGTTTCACTAAATTGGCCGATAGCTGGTGGGCGAAGGGATCAGAGGCATGGGGATTGGATCGTCAACGCACTCTGGCGTCAAATTGCGGTTTGAGTGATGAGGAAGATGGGTTTCAGGAGGGGTTGGTCGCGTACGTGGAAGGCTATTGTGATAGGCATATGAAGCCGCTCGTGGCTACCACGAGTACGGTGGATGCGAAGAATAGCGGTAATAACAATAGCTCGGGAAATTCGAAAGGAGAAGAGAAACCGCAATGGTGGGCTGAGGTGCTTACACTTGGTCATCAGGAGATGTTGTTATATGCAGCGAAAACGTTAGAAAGTCCTTTTGAGTTCAAACAGGCACTGTATATGTACGCGAAGAAGATTGCAGATGAGGGATTTAGATGGAAGGCAGAAGAGTTGATTAAGGATTTGTTCGGGCCGATTTATTGGTGTGTATCGACGTTTTCCATTTTTACTTTTTCTAAACTCGTTCAATTTCAATTTGGGGATAGGCGACCCGGAAGAGATGATGGATGGGTCCCACGTATTGCTGGGTGTGACAAGAGAACTGTGTTGATGGACGTACTAGTCATTTTTGGTGCGTGTCTGTTTGTCTTTATCTCTTGATTTTTTTCTCTAATCACTGCTGTGTATATAGCACGGAGTAAAGCACTATCGAAGTTGGGTCTTGATTGGCAGGATACTTTAAGGAAAGCTATTCTGGATGGTAGGTGCGACAGCTAAATTGGTTATATTACTTGCTGGTATTGTATGATAATCTAAAATGAGGTCTTCTGGTAAAGAGCTGTATATTGTCTGTTCTCGTGTGTTGTATAGATTCAGGTAATGATAGAGGAGATATTTTCGTTGTGACGACAGCACAAATATGTGATATGACCGGTAGACGCCGAGAACTCTCTGCCATCGACAACCATGCAGTTACCCAACCAGATGTCGCCTGCCTCCCGTTATCACTCCAATCTCAAGGTTCTCAGGCGCAGAGACCCCTCAATAGTCTCTATATTTGACCAGTTCAGCCATGTCTGTATCTACCACCACAACGGCCAAAAGTGGCAAAAACACGGTTTCGAAGGTTCCATGTTTCTCTATGAACGGTTGCGTTTTTTTCTTTTTCTCTTTCTCCTCTCTCCCTCACAGCTTCTCAGCGATTCGTATCCTCCATACGGATTTTATATCCTCAACCGCGTCGGTTCTGACGACTACATTCAGAGGCTCTATCCAGAGGACGATATCACCACCCACGGCGGTTATCTCATGCTTCGTTCCTACCCCAAACTCTCTGCTGCTCGACTGCGTGCACTTGCCTCTTCTGACACTGGAGATCAACCCAAGTTTTCAGAGTTGTATGCCTATGTCGGCGATGCAGCAACCGTCGCCTCCAAAAATCAAGAGGCTAGCCAGACCATAGGACTCTGGACGTTTACAACCGACGGGAGGGAGCCCTTGATGGATGTCATGTTGAGGTACGCCTTGAATTTTCTTGCTTGCAATCGCTCATTACTCGACAACTTAGACTCCATTCATATATCAAGAAAAATTTGCCTTATCCCGAGCAGTACCGCTATGGCCCAGATAGGCCTCCACCCTCAAATCCACATATTCGTGCTACCTCTTCTACCACCAATATCAATATAAGTGATATTGCTCAGGGTTGTATGTCTCTTCTCAATTTCCATTCTTTTTTGTTCACTCTAGTTGCAGATGATACGCAGCAAATCAGTAACAAAGGATTCATAGCATCGAGAGCACCTGGTACACCTGGAACCTCAGATGTCGACAAACTATTCGCAAAATTTTTACCCACAACGGCCACTGTGACCAACAACAACCATGGACATACCATGGCTGCCCCTGCCAGTATCGCCGTAGGCTTACCCGCTGTTAGCAATGATTCACGGTCAGTGGCGTCAATGTCTGTTCAATCTTTGTTCGCTTCGGTTACTGGATCCCAGGAATCTCAAACTTCATCTCAAATCCTACCGTACTTTGGTGGATCTCCTTCGCAGCTGCCACTGAATACTCAACAACAACAAGTATCTTCAACTACCGGGTTGAGTTTGCTGGATTCAATATTCGCTTCTGCCGCTCCTACATCTATCCCTCTATCACAGGAGGGGGCCCTACATAGCGGGCTTGGTCAACCGCAACGCCCCCACTACGAACTGGGGAATCATTCATGTTCATCATCATCGACGCCTGCTACACATTCTTTACCTAATAATTTCAATGCTTCTCGTTCTCTGTCACAAATTCCTATGTATACATCGACACCTAAATCGTTGCCTACGCCACAGGTGTTATGTCAGAATGTTATAGGTTCGCTTCTTAATCATGGTGGAGAT
>Ga0154004_1000397_pt1 | contig 11964 bp, 18 predicted proteins | sample TSFL088MetaG_FD_104727 | JGI IMG/M metagenome (GOLD analysis project Ga0154004, IMG submission 104727) | Attine ant fungus gardens microbial communities from Florida, USA - TSFL088 MetaG | ecosystem: Host-associated > Fungi > Mycelium > Unclassified | place: USA: Florida, Lake Talquin State... | reverse complement strand
GGTGGAATCAGCAGAGCAACTATTTGCAAAAATAAGGGATGACTTTGGGGAGACATCAGAGGAGGAGAGAAAGATAGAGCAACTAAGGACAATTGAGCAAGGAGGGAGAACCTGCAACGAATACATATAGGAATTCAAAAAGATTACTAGAGGAAGTGGCTATAAAAGAAGACCTCTCATCGAAGAATTTAAAAGAGGACTAAACGGGACTATCAGGAGGAAGCTAGCAGAAGCAGAGGAACTGCCAACCACCATTGGAGAGTGGCAAGAAAGGACAGTGAGGCTGGATAGAAACCAGAGATAGAGCAGGGCAGAAGAGAGAGTATTGGGGAGGAACGCGGTACACCCAGAGGGAAATGTGCAGCCTAGAGGGGGAGGATCATATGGGGGAAGAGAGGAACAGATAATGTAGAAAACAGGAGGAGAGTACAGAGAAGGAGGAGGAGGAAATACGTCTAATAGAGGAGGAGCTCAAATGGGTCCAAGGAGAGACTCCAATGCAATAGATGTGGACAGAGAAAGGGGAGAAGACAGGACATGCTATATGTGTGGAAAGTGGGGCTATATGGCCAAAAACTACTGGGAAAGACATAGGGGAAGAGTAGTAGAAATGCCGCAGGAGTCAGCAAAAGAAAATGGAGGACAGTGAACTCTTGGCTGGCCTCCAATAATGTATATAGTGTATTGCACCCAGAAAAATTAGGCAATAAATTGAACTCTATCAATACAACTGAGAAAGTAAGAGATATACGATGCACACTACAACCATTAAGGGAAGTCTGGTTGAAAGTAGGGTTAGAGAAGTTGGAAAGTCATGAAGAAATAGCAGTGAAGGCGTTGTTAGATAGTAGGGCGACAGGTCTGTTTATGGACACGACCTTTGCAAAGAAAAAGGTGTTTAAAATAGAAAAGTTGAAAAAACCCCTCTTAGTTAGGAATGTGAATGGAACAGCAAATGCAGGGAGGGCTATAACACACCAGGTCGAGTACAATATGTTCTTTAAAGGACATATGGAAAGAGCCAAAATAGATGTATGCAACTTAGGGAAGACAGAGTTAATACTGGGAATGCCATGGCTAGCAGCCCACAATCCAGAAATAGATTGGGAGAAAGGAGAAGTGAAGATGACATGTTGCCCACCTATATGTGGAAGAAGAAAGCAAGAAGTGAAGGAGAAGAAAGTAAGAAAGATGGAAAAGGATAAAAACAAGGAAGTGTTAAAAAGGCTAGTGCCCAGGAGATTTTGGAAGTAGAAGAAAGTATTTGGAAAAAAGGAGTCAGAAAGGATGCCAGTACAAAAGATCTGGGACCATGCCATAGAACTAAAGGAGGGATTTATGCCAAGAAAGGGGAAAGTATACTCACTATTGAGAGAGGAAAGAGAGAAAGTACAGACATTTGTGGAAGACCAGTTGAGGAAGAGATATATCTGACCCTCCAAGTCACCCCAGACATTGCTAGTACACTTTGTGGCGAAAAATAATGGCACACGGAGAATGGTACAAGACTATAGACACATAAACCAGTGGACAATAAAAAATGGATACCCTTTACCCCTCATTGCAGATATATTGGATGGAGTAGGAAAGAGAAAGGTGTTTATGAAGTTGGATTTGAGATGGGGATACAATAATGTCAGAATCAAGGAAGAAGACAAATGAAAAGCAGTGTTCACAACATACATTGGAGCGTATAAACCTACAGTCATATATTTTGGGTTGACAAACTCCCCTGCCACCTTCCAAGCAATAATGAATGATCTGTTCAGGGATCTCATAAACCAAGGGGACACAGCAACCTTCATTGACAACATTTTAGTAGCCACAGATACAAAAGAGGGACATAATGAGTTGGTAAAGGAAGTACTAAGGAGATTGGAAGAGAATGATCTGTTTGTGAAACCAGAGAAATGCAAATAGAAAGTAAGAGAAGTAGAGTTTCTGGGAGTAGTAATTGGTCCAAAAGGAGTGGAGATACAAAAGAAGAAGGTGGAAGGAGTCCTGAACTGGCTAGTACCTAGGAACGTCAAAGAAGTACAAAAATTCCTAGGCTTTGCCAATTACTACAGGAGGTTCATAAAGGACTTTGCTAGGATAGCAGTACTGCTATACATGCTAGTCAGGAAGGAGCAAAAGTAAAAGTGGAAAAAAAAACAAAAAAAAGCATTTAAAAAACTTAAGGCAGGGTTCACCACAAGCCTGTTCTGGCCATCCCAGACATCAATAGGGAAATGAGAGTAGAAGCAGATGCCTCAGACTATATGACAGGGGGAGTGTTGTTGACAAAGTATAAAGATGGGAAGTGGAGGCCGGTGGCCTTCATTTCTAAATATAAGAACCTCCAGTATTTTATGACGAGTCAAAAATTAAACCACAGACAAGCAAAATAGGCTCTATACCTATCACAATTTAATTTCATGTTAAAACATATTCCAGGGAAGAGCATGGAGAAGGCGGATGGATTAAGCAGAAGACCAGACTGGCAGGAGGGGGTGGAAAGAGATAATGAAGACTAGAAGCTGATAAAACCAGAGTGGATTAGAGGGGTAGAAACGTTAATGAAGGAAGAAAACCTAAGAGAAAGAATCAGAAAGGCACAGGAAGGGGATGAGAAGATAGTAAAAGCAGTAGAGGAGTTAAAAAGGGCAGGAATAAAAGCACTAAAAGATGAAGAGTGGAAAATTGAGGATGGGATAGTATTAAAGAAAGAAAGAATATACGTACTGGAAGGAGACCTCAGAAGAGAAATAATACAACTACACTATGACACTCCAGTAGGAGGGCATGGGGGGAGGTAGAAGACAGCAGAGTTGATTGTCAGGAATTACTGGTGGCTAGGAGTAACGAAGGAGATGGGAAGATATATAGATGGATGTGATGCATGTCAAAGATACAAGAATCAAAGTAAAGCACCAGTAGGAAAACTAATGCCCAATGCAATCCCAGAAAAGCCATGGAGCCATATATTGGCAGACTTTATCACCAAACTGCCACTAGCCCAGGGATATGATGCAATCTTAGTAGTATGCAACTGTTTTAGCAAAATGGCACATTTTATAGCAACAACGGAAAAGACATTGGCAGAAGGACTCGCAAAGCTGTTTTGGGACCATATATGGAAATTACATGGACTTCCAGAGAGCATTATATCAGACAGGGGAGTGCAGTTTGCGGTGGGAATGATGAAGGAGCTGAATAACTTACTGGGAATCCAGACAAAGCTCTCAACAGCCTATTACCCTCAAATGGATAGGCAGACAGAGAGGATAAACCAGGAGTTAGAGCAATATCTAAGGGTCTTCATTGATCATAGACAAGAGCAGTGGCTGGATTGGTTAGACATGGCAGAGTTCATGTATAACAACAAAATCTACACGGCTACAAAAACATCGTTATTTAAAGCAAACTATGGTCAAGACCCAAGGATGGAATTTGAGAGAAGAAGAAAGAGGAAGTACAAAGCAGCAGAAAAATTTGTAGAAAAAATAAAGAAAATCCAGGAGGAAATGAAAAAGTTTGGAGACAGGAGACAAGGAAAGGGAGAGGAGTACAAAGTGGGGGACTTAGTGCTGCTAAGTACGAAGGACCTAAAATGGCAGATGAAAGAAAGAAGGTTGGAAAAGCTGACCGAATGCTTTGTGGGCCCCTACAAAGTAAAGGGAATTGTCTCAAGTAATACAATAGAATTAGAGCTGCCTAATTCTATCAAAATACATCCTGTAGTTAACGTAAGTAGAGTACGACTCTACAAATCACAAATAAAGGGACAGAAGAAGATACCACCAAAACCGGTTATCATCGAAGGAGAAGAAAAATTCGAGGTGGAGAAAATCTTAAACAAAAGGATGGTTAGAGGGAAGGAGAAGTTCCTGGTGAGGTGAAAAGGCTACATGGTAGGAGAGGATATCTGGGAAAATAGGGAAAACTTGAAAAATGCAAAGGAGCTGGTAGAAGAGTTCAAGAGGGAGCATGGGGAAGAGGTTGAAGAACTAAGGTAACAGGAGCAAGAAGAAGAAGAAAAGGAGTTCAGTCAGGAATTACCTAGGGAATTCACAGCAAAACTACTATATGGTTGGAGGAGAAGAAGATATGAAAGAGAGAGGGAAAAGAGATGGAACAAAAATTGGTATCAATGGAAAAATTCCTCGGAATGAGAAAACTTGAAGGGAGGGCCATGTTATAAGAGCCCCAAACAGGAAAAGGTTTCCCATGCATTTGAACACTTAATCCAAAACCTCAAAGCATATAATGGAGTAAGGATATAAATAGGGTGGGGACTCAGTAAGTCAAATCATGTAACAAGGTCAGGTGATCATAGAACATTCTGGAAAGAACATGTGATTGCAGGAGCCACTGTAGTAGTAGTATAAGTAGGGCTGCAATCCAATGAAGAACTCTATTAAGTTCTTCTTGAACATCCACCTAGGGTGATTGCTAAGGACATTTACTGTTCATTGATAACATGTTATGTACAAACATTAAGGACCTTGTATCTCTATGGGATCTTATTGCCTTGGGATCTATTTATAGCCAAAGAAGCGCATTGAAGAGAGCTTCACGATGGTCATTGAAGTGAATGATTATGTTAAGCAGTTCCTGAGATATCAGTGATTTAGTGTCTAGTGACTTGGTGATCACCAACTGATCTGCTGATAACTCGGTGAATACTGATTGCTTTGAGATGTTTTTGGTACCATTCAAAAGGTCTTCTTAAGGGCTTTTGGTGGCCATTTAGATTGTCAAAATCGATCAAGTATTTCCAGAGTTATGGTCCAAATAAAGTTTGTGACACTTTACTTAGAACTCATACAAGTACCAGAAGACAACTCTAGAGCCCTTGAGATAGCAGTAGGTGTCAAGATTGCATGGCCTCTCTCACTGGCTCCCTGAGTGTCATATTAAAATTACAAATTGATAAGACTCAATAAAAAAATGAATAGAAAAGGAAAATGCTTTTTCTTCCAGTCTCCCTTATGTAGCGACTTAGCCTGAGGTGACTTAATTATACTCCAAGTCTGAGTTGACAAGAAGAATTCAATAGAGTTCCTATTTGATTCTATATACTACTTATACAACTATTATATGGTCTATGCACTACTTTCCTATATTTATTATATAACATCATTATATAATATGACCTTGTAACATCCTGATATATGACTGTGACATGTAACATTGTCATGTGATACTTTCCCACACTCCTTCCTTGTATAGTAAGTCCAAATAAAAAAAGAAAAGAAAATAATGACTTAGCTGTTTTGCCAAGTCATAATACCTTACTTCTCTTCTTCACAACTACACCATGTGGATATGTCCAACATTGCCTTCTATCCTGCCATACTAGCCTGTCACTACCATGTGCTCTTGCTTTACCTCTATACTACCACTTCCTATCAACATCTCCTGACCTCCCAACTGGCTACTTCCTACCTAAGTATGGTCTAGAAACTGGCTTTAATACATGTGAGTGTCCTAGCTCACAATGTCATTATATACCATGTCCACTTCTTGGTTGAGTCCAGTAGTGATGAGATCACAAGTTATTGATAGACTTTTGATTTGTCACTTTAGCATCATATTTGTCTAAGTCCATTCTAGATTGAAAGTCTATGGCATTCCAAAGGTATTCTAGAGTTTCAGAGTTCTAGAGTGTTAACATTGATAGTTTGTCTCTAAAACCTGATACTAGCTTATCAGTCTTGCCTCCTGAGGTATATGCTATTAAGCAAGTGACAGCTTAGTGACTATCTGGTAGAAGTGACCTTTGGTGGTCTTTTATATGTCTAAGGGCTTGTAGAAGGCTTCTAGAATGAACTCAGATACTGAATTTAAGAGTATAAAGTATATCCCATGTTATATTTCCACAGAAAATTCATTGGCAGTGTAACACCAGGTTCTGGAAAATAACACAATGAGTGGAGTTGGAGAGTGGAACATACTACTAGGTGAAATAATATATGTTGCTCTCTGGTCCTGTAGTTTTATAGCTGGTCTGGAGAGAACACAATGACAATATAGGAGTAGAATAACCTTGGTCTTAGCTCATGCACTGTGCTTCAATCTCCTGTCGCATATGTGATTGCTTAATTCAGAGTGGTGGATGTTGTCCAAGAGAGAGGTAAATTCAGGAGTGAGGAGTTATATAGCAGAGAGTACTACAGGAATATTGTAAGAACTTTAGACAGTGACACCTTAGATCTACTCCTAGTCCAAGTTGACAAAGAGAACTTAATAGAGTTCCCATTCAATTGTGGTACACTACTTATATATGCCTTGTGTTTACTTCTATTTATAAGCTCCTATGTATCTCTTCTTAGTTGTTCTTTCTCACATGTCCACTAATTAAAAGAAATAAGAGAAAAAGAAAATAAATAATGACTTAGCTGTTTTGGCTGTGTCATGACACCATCCCTGTTATGAGAGCCCCAAACAGGAAAAGGTTTCCCACACATTTGAACATTTAATCCAAAACCTCAAAGCATATAATGGAGTAAGGATATAAATAGGGTGGGGACTCAGTAAGTCAAATCACATGACAAGGTCAGGTGATCATAGAACATTCTGGAAAGAACATGTGATCACGGGACTCTAGGGTACAGCCACTGTAGTAGTAGTATAAGTAGGGCTGTAATCCAATAAAGAACTCCATTGAGTTCTTCTTGAACATCCACCTAGGGTGATCACTAAGGACATTCACTGTCCATTGATAACAACCCCCCTCTTAAGTTTCCTTGTCCTGAGGATTTTTACAGCTCATAATAGGGGTCACAGATGTTCCCCATGTCATTATCATCTTCCTCTATCTATTCCTTTATTCCTGAATTTCCCTGTTTGATCTCTTCCTCTCCTTCTTTTATAGTTTCCATTATCCTTCATCCCCTTGTTCTTCCTCCTTTCCATCTTCTCCAGTTTCTTTCTAACCTTGCCCAGTATTCTTTGTCATACCTCTTGTCCAACCATCCAAACAGTTTTCTCGCTATAAATCTTCCTGGTAATTCCCCTCTCTAAAATGTCCCTTCTTTCTTTTTCTGTCTTCTAATGTCTTCCATGTCTCTTCTGTATTCCTTTTCATACTCTTCAACTGCCTCTTTTGCATTTTCCAGATTTTTCCTTCCTTCCTATGTATCTGATTCTGCTATGAATCCCTTCCATCATACCAGGTACTTATTCTTTCCTCGTATTTGCTGTTTGTTCAGGATTCTCTCTACTTCTCACTCCTCTCCTCCCTCAATTACTACTAGAGCTGGTTGCTCCTTTCTCTGCCCCTCTACCTGCCCTATATATCTTCATATTCTACTAACATTAACTACTGAGTGTATTTTTACTATACTAGGTAGTTCTAATTTTACTGTGTTTGATGATATGATCTTCTTTATCTTGTAAGGACCTACAAATCTTTCTGTCAATTTCTTTGTCCTCCTTCTGGCCATCTGATATTTCAGATCCTTAGTACTCAGTATTACCAAGTCTCCTACTTTATACTCATCGACTTCTACTCTCTTTCTATCTGCATATTTCTTCATCTCCTCTTGCGCTTTTCCCAGTGCTGCTTTTGCTTCCTCCTGGATCTCTTTCATTTTCATTATGAATTTCTCTGCTCCTTCATATTTCCCCTTCCTTCTCATCTCAAACCTTATTCTAGGATCTTGTCCATAATTTGCCTTGAAGGGCAACACTTTAGTACTTGAGTGTATTTTGTTATTGTAGGCAAACTCTACCATTCCTAACCAGTCAGGCCACTGCTCCTGCCTATGATCAATAAACATTCTTAAGTACTGTTCCAGTTCCTGATTAACTCTCTCCATCTGTCTATCAGTTTGAGGGTGGAATGCTGTTGACAATTTACTCTTAATCCCCAATATCCTATTCAACTTCCTTATTAATCCTGCTACGAATTGGGGTCTTCTATCTGAAATGATGCTTTCTGGTAGCCTATGCAGTTTCCACATGTTATCTCTAAACAACTTTGTTAATCCTTCTGCTGATGTTTTCTCTGTAGTTGGTATAAAATAGACCATCTTAGTTAACTGATCCACTACTACTAGAATGCTATCGTATTCCTGCGCTAAAGGTAACTTAGTAATAAAGTCTGCCAATATATGCGTCCACAGTTTTTCTGGAATTGAGTTTGGCATTAATTTTCCTGCTGGTTGTTCTGTGCAGTTTTTATTGCGCTGGCAAGCGTCACACCCTTCTACATATCATTTCACCTCTTTAGTAATCCCTAGCCACCAGAAGTTTTGAGTGACCAGTTCTACTGTCTTCCACTGTCCTCCATGTCCTCTCACTGGTATATCGTGGTGCAGCCTAATTATTTCTGCTCTCAATATATTGTCTTTAGGTATGTACACCTTTTTTTCCTTATACATTATGCCGTCTACTTCCCTCCACTCTTCATCTCTCAGCATCTTTACTCCTACTTGTTTTATTTCTTCCACTGCTTTGACTACTTCATCATATTTTACTTTTGACTTCCTTACTTTCTCCAATAGATCCACTCCTTCCACAATTATTTCTACCCTTTCCATTCTTCTGACTTCTAGCCACTTGGGTTTTACCAACATCTCGTTCTCATTGTCCCTTTCTACTCCTACCTCCCAATCTGGCCTTCTGCTTAAGCTATCTGCCTTTCCCATCTTACTCCCTGGAACATGCTTTAGCATAAAATTGAACCTCGATAGGTATAATACCCATCTTGCTTGTCTTCTATTCAGTTTTTGCATCTTCATGAAGTATTCGAGGTTTTTATGATCTGTCCAAATCTCAAACCTTGTCATTGTTCCTTTCAGGAAATGCCTCTATGCTTCCAGACATCTGACTACCGCCAACATTTCTTTGTCATGAATCTCGTAGTTTTTTTCTGTGTTATTCAGAGATTTAGAAATAAAAGTGACTGGCCTCCATAGCTTGTCAGGACCCTTCATTGATAATACCCCTCCAGTAGCATAGTTTGAAGTGTCTGCCTCTACTCTGAATTCTTTGTCTAGGTCTGGGGCTGCTAGTACTGGCTTAGTTGTAAAAATCCTTTTGAGCTTGTCAAATGCTTTCTGCTGCTGCTCCCTCCACTGCCACTTCACATCCTTCCTTGTCAGCACATTCATTGGCCTGGCTACTCAAGCAAAGTCCTTAAGAAACCTTCTGTAATAGTTTACAAGACCTAAAAATTTCCTGATGTCTTTCACATTTTTGGATTCTAGCCAGCTTAACACTCTATCTACCTCTTCCTTCTCTATCTCTATTCTGTTGGGTCCTATAATAACCCCTAAGAATCCAATCTTTCTTACTCTCCACACACATTTCTCTGGTTTGACATACAAGTTATTCTCCTCTAATTGTTTCAGCACTTCTTCTACTATTTCATCATGCCCCTCCTCTGTTTCTGTTCCAACTAGTACATCATCCACAAATGCTGCTACTTTTCCTTCATTAATCATATCTCTCAGGATCTCATTCATTATTGCTTGGAATATAGCTGGTGAATTTGTCATCCCAAAAAACATAACAGTTGGCTCAAAGGATCCAATGTATGTGGTGAATGCTCCCTTCCACTCATCTCCTTCTTTTATTCTTACATTGTTAAAGCCCCATCGTAAGTCTATTTTGGTGAACACCTTCTTACTCTCCATGTTGTTGGTTAGATCTGTAATTAGTGGTAGGGGGTAATTATTTTTCACAGTTTGTTCATTTAGGCTCCGGTAGTCCATAACCATCCTCTTTTTCCCATCTTTCTTACCCACAAAGAAAACTAGTGATGTCTGAGGGGACTTTGATGGTCTAATATACCCCTTTCTTAACTGGTTGTCCACAAATTTCTAGACTTCCTCCCTTTCATCTTTGGAAAGAGGATAGATCCTTCCTTTTCATGGTTTAAATGTCTCCTTGAGATCTATGGCATGATCCTAGATTTTTCTTGTTGGCATCCTTTCCGACTCCATTTTCCCAAACACCTTTCTCCACCTAAGAAATTTCTGCAGTACCATTTCCTTGATTTTCCTATGGTCTGCTATTACTTCTTCTTCCCTTTCCCAGTCTTCCTTATTGTCCACTGCCCATCTTACCATCTTCTCTTCTTCCAATGTCACTACTCTTTTTACTCTCTTCCTCCCCTTTTCCTCTCTTAACTTTGTATTTCTTTCACATAATAGTGGGCACCTCATCATCTTGACTTCTCTAGTCTTCCAATTAATTTCTGGGTTGTGGGCTTGCAACTACAGTATCCCCAGTATTACATCTGTTTTTCCCAAATCACATACATCCATCCTCATCCTTTTTACATGGCTCTTGTAGTACACATTTACTTCTACTTGGTATGTAATAGCCCCTCCACTATTGTTTGTTCCATCTACATTTCTGACTGCCACTAGTCTTTCTAGCTTCTGCAGTCTAAACCCATACTTTACTGCCATTTTCTTGTCCATAAACATTCCTGTCGCACCACTGTCCAAGAGTGCTTTTACCATAACACTTTCATGGGTGTCTAGCTTTTCTATTCTGATATTCAACCACACTTCTCTTAGCATTTTGAAGGTTCATCTGACTTCCCTTTGCCTACCCTCCTCTTTTGCTGCACCTTCTGGGACTCCTGCCCATGTGCTGCTCTGCTGTGCTTTTTTTTTCTGACATCCACACCACTTCTGTCTATCTGAGATCACCCCCTGTCCTCTATTCTCCTCTACCTGGTATCCTTTCTGCCTACACCTTTCACACTCCATATATGATACTATCACCTCCTTTGTATACCACCCCAGCTCTAACAGGTACGCCTCATCCAGGGTGCTCTCTCTACAGTACTCTTGCACTTTTTGTCATAGGACATGCGCCAGACTTCTTCTCTATTCTTTTTGCTGCACTTTTTGTGGCATGGCCATACATACCACCTTTTCCACCATTCACAACTTCTTTTCTTCTTTCCAAATAGAATACTCTCTACACTTGTATCCTTTCTCTCCACACTTCGAACATTCTACTTCCACTGTCTCCTACTTTCTTATCATTGTCTCTCTCATATCACACTGCATCATCCTGCTTAACAGCACTTCAAATTTATTTTGGGGAGTGGTTTCCCTCTTCTCCTTTCCTTTCTCATTTCTGCAATTTTGGACCAGGTGTCCGAACCCTTTGCAATTCCAACATTCTCATTCTTTCTTTCCTTTTAATTTTGCCCTTAGTTTGGCGAGAGCATGCTTTTGGTTGAGCAGGTTGCTCATAAGGGAGTTGTATTGAGTTTGAGACATCGTGTTAATGTCTCAAGGGTACGGAGTGAATGGTTGGTCTTACTAATTATACTACATCTGCTGGGGCGCAAGATCTTTACCCAGCCAGAGTCCTACTGCCCTACTAACTACTGCCTTAATACTATGGTTATGCTATCACCCCAAGGAGAGGATCCCTAACCTAAACACCTTCTTAAGGATACAGCATTAATCTCCTACATAGACAGATGACAATGTACCTGCAGCACGAAGTTTATAGTGTAAAAGGGGTACAAGTAACTATCCAGCCCACTCAATTGTAAGGTCAGGTCTTAGTGGTGATATCTGAGTTTGGTACCATACCTCCACCTGCAGTTCCTAACTGACTGCAAAGTTCCCTTAAGCCTAGGACCTGGCTATGTCATGGTGGTCCTGGGTTGTGTCACTCAGGTACTGAGGAAGATAAGAGAGTAAAGGTGGCAGGGCTCTGTGATGAGCAGTGCCGATAGGGGGAATCGAGTTCTAGTGTAAGAACTTTAGACAGTGACACCTTAGATCTACTCCTAGTCCAAGTTGACAAGGAGAACTCAATAGAGTTCCCATTCAATTGTAGTATACTACTTATACATGCCTTATGTTTACTTTTATTTATAAGCTCCCATATATCTCTTCTTAGTTGTTCTTTCTCATGCGTCTACTAATTAAAAGAAATAAAAGAAAAAGAAAATAAATAATGACTTAGCTGTTTTGGCTGTGTCATGACAAATATAGG
>Ga0154004_1000391_pt1 | contig 12020 bp, 9 predicted proteins | sample TSFL088MetaG_FD_104727 | JGI IMG/M metagenome (GOLD analysis project Ga0154004, IMG submission 104727) | Attine ant fungus gardens microbial communities from Florida, USA - TSFL088 MetaG | ecosystem: Host-associated > Fungi > Mycelium > Unclassified | place: USA: Florida, Lake Talquin State... | reverse complement strand
GGTTCATGACCGAGACCTTGGGACAAGCCACTAGCCCGGAGTGGCCTGCAGGGAGAGATTTGCAAAGACAGGCTCCTCTCACGTTCCCGTATTTGATCTTCATGACTGTTGCTCTCCCCTACATGATCTTCTCCGTCATCTCTTGCATCAGTCGTGTCATGTTTGAACCCAACAGACTTGACTCTCGCATTGTCCTGAGCACTGTTTTGGTGCGATATCCGGCTTCTTGGCATACCAGCCTTGATCCATGCACTTACTTCAGGCGTCCCGAGACCTAGTACTGCCATTGCTTTCTTTTTCTTCTGAGCTGGGACTGGAGTACTCAGATCCGTCTTCATTTCCGGCAAGTTAGGGGAAGGTGTTCGACTTTTGTTGTCTGACTCTGAGATAGGCGACACTGGACGTAAATTGGCGACAGAGGCGGCGGAAATGGGGGGAATAAGAGGAATAAGGGGCGCTGATGAAGGTCTACGCTGCGTTGATGTACTTGCGGAGGACGAGGATACCAAATGAGGGCTTCTTGGTACGACTGTCACTAAGTTTGAAGCAGGCTCAGAAATAGAGAATGTACTTCTGGAGCGAGATTGACTTCGGGCGTTGGAGATGGAAGAGAATTCTTCAGTGACCATATTTTCCGACCGAGTGGCAATGAGGGCGGGCGGTGTCTTTTCCCTGTTAGCAGAGGAATTAGTCCGACCTGTGGCTCCGAGTGACAAGGAGCCTTTTGCCGGCGAGACCCCGTGTTTCAATAGAATTGATGCATTCTCTGGAGGGCAGGCCTTCTTGGCTTTGATACTTTCTTTGGTTTCGAGGTGAGGAGAATTCCCATGTGGATCCCTGGTAGGCATCAACACTTTCTTGGATCCGATGCTCCTTGACATAGGAGAATGTTTAGGTGTTCTTGCTGCTATTGAGGTTCTACGGATAGGCGTTGCAGTGGATGAACTATTGGTGCGGGTCACTCGTGATCGCAGCGGCGAGAACGTAATCCTTGAGATCGGAGTACTCATACTCTTGCCAAGAGCCTTCGGAGTTCCGTCCCTTTTGACATTCTGAGGTGATTCTTTCAGTTTTTTCTAACAGTGATTCTCAGTTGAATAACAAGCAATCGAGAGGTTTCCTCACCTGAACTGCCAAAGTGTTGATCGGGTTCCCTGACTCGCTGACAATTATTGATCTTGGCGGTTTATTAAGCGTACGGAGGTCTTGAACAAGTAGTTTTCCGTTTTTTGTTCCAAGGTAGATAGACCCCCCCTCCGGGGAAAACGAGATTGTTGTCAAGGGAATGTTCAAGTGCAATGTTCGAAAGAGGCTTTTGGGAGGAGGTCAGTAGATGTTTTCAAAGGTCAAAGGAGACTGGGAACCACTCACCCTTTCTCCTTGTCCAAGTCAATGAGGCCCACACCACCATCCGACATGGCAACTGCAACAAGGGTCTTACTAAAAGGGCTACATGCAATGGCTTGAATGCATATTCCAGCATCGTTCATCGGAATAATTTTCATAGGAGTTGATGGTCGAGTAGTGTCGTACACGAAAAGCTGGTCCCCAGACCCAACCAAAAGGCGTGTACGCACATGTGGGTGAAATGTGCATATTGGAATAGACGACTTTGAGGGTAGGCCTCGAAGAGTTGTTTGCGAGCCGGTCGTAAGGTTTTGGACATAGGCTGCATTGGGTAGTCCGCATGCAAGCAGAGTTGTGTCATTAGACAGAGACAGGGATAGAGTATCATGTTTGTATGGACCGAAGGACTGAACAACTTTGGGTTTCTGACCCCCACATTCCAGGACATGGATGTTGCATCCGGCTCCATAAATTACGGTTGACTTGTCCTTGACAACCAGACATTGAATGAGATACCCATCATCTGGCGTGTATAGAGTGACCAAATTTTTTGATGATGGGTCATATCGACAGATTGTGTGAGAAGATGCGAGATAGAGAGTTGAGTTGTCGGCAGCCCATGCGCTGGTGTTGTGCTCCTCTGCAGGCCTGCAGGACGGTGGTAGATTCAGAGGAGGATATTTGAGAGTCGAATGGTCTGCGACGACGAGAACGTCGGATGCAGCGACGGCGAGCATGTTTTTGCCGCAATTCACGCTATCTGAACACTACTTAGACGATCCGCGTAAATAGATGCACATAAAGCAGGCACGCTAATCACGAGACCTGAACATGCAAATAAGATAAATCACGTGAAGGCCTTCAAAGTTCTATTCAGAGTCTGATATATCCATGTCTTGCTCATACTCTTGGGAGAAAATGGAGCTGTAGCTGTGTTTGATTGGTAGAACGCCAGTGCATTCAAGAGGTGACTTGATCGACGGAAGGGCGACCGTGACTTTTGACGCTTTAGGAGATGAAGGTAGAAGGGTAGTCGGAAGCGGCAAAGAGGATGGCGGCGGCGGTATTGGAGGTGGATCTTCTGCAGGCGGGGGTGGTTGGCCGTAAATTTGAAAAAAGTAGTCATCCTCGCCGTCGAAAGCAGCGCTCCGATCTATTGAAGATAAAGACGGATCCTCCCGGTGGGTATATGCAAATAACAGGTCCGAAGAAAAGTAAGTCGAAGGGTAAACTGCCCAGCGGATGGACTCATGAACAGCATTAGATGACGTCTGACTTTCCAAGTCGACAGAACTGCGCTCCGTCCCCCTTAAAGTATTCTTAGAAACATCTTCAGGTTCATCAGTTTCGCCGAAAATGCGGAAAGAGTTTCCAGGACGCTCATAGCCGTCATCCAGATACTCATCCCAGATTCTGAGACGAACTTTCTCTCTTGGATCTTGAACACTGATCCAACCAGGGGGATAACCCCAAGCTGCGATATTCTTCAACCAGTCGCCGTCTCCGAATCCAATAGCTTCTTGTAACAGGGGATTTTGGATATGCCCAGGTCGAAGGATATCAAGCCACTCTAACCGTTGTTGACGCCAGCCTTCGGCAAGATAAATACGAGGATGGTCTATAATTCCTCTTAATTCCCTGTAGAAGTTGTGATACTGGCGAGATAATGATATCAATTCTTTATTTCGTGGCAAAGGACATGCAGAAACAGAGTGGTCGGGGGAACCGCAATTGAAGCAACGATTAGCAGATTCGAGCTCATCATTTCCTTGGTCTGATTCATCTTCTCCCAGAATTGCATTTGTGTCACGTTGATAGATACCACAGATGTACGATTCGTACCAAGGGTTTATAATGCCAGAGGTATCGACGAAGTAAAGGGGTTCGGATAGCGTTGCGTCTGTCAATGGGATTTTGATGTGTCCGTCACCTGTGACTGCGGCTCCTGGAGTTGCTGCCGATCCCATTCCTGAAGAGCTCGTGTCACAATTTGAGCGTCCCAGCGACCTTTAGCAATCTCCTTGCCCTCTAGGTGAAGTGCTGGAATCCAATACGCATATTTCTTTTCCCAACACTCCTGACCCTTGTCCTTGATGTTGATGGTCGTCAGTTCAAATGGACGCTGTGTTAGGAGTCACGTTCAATAGTGAACCATCCGCCGAGAAAACGACTCTTACTTGTTGCTGGACTTTTGCAAGCTCAGCCTTTGCAATCTGGATGACCATGAGTATGAGAGCGATAAGTCAGTGAGAGGACATACATCACAGAGGGAGCAATTGGACCCGGAAAACAATGTCAGGCGAGGAGTCCGAAGGAACCGAGCCATGGTGTTTGCCACGTGATTGAAGCGCATCCAATGTAGCATTGTTACCATAGTGATGGACAGCGCAAATCGGTGTCAACTTTTTCGCCAGATCACCGAGATTAGGTGCGTTAAACCGCAATTGTAGCGATTCGAACAAGATGTCGACGTTGAAAAGTGTCAATCTTATGGAGGGTGGCGCCAACATTTTGGATCTGGTGCAACACGTGATGCCTGTCACAAGCATTCAAGAGGAAAGTCTCTTATCTCTTTGCTCCTTTTTTATACGCCCAAATCGCGTTTGCGCAAGTTCAATGCCCTGTAATGAGCTTGCAGGAACCTGCATGGCGAGTGAAAAGTAGGTTTTTCTCACCCACTATCTCTCACAAGCTTTTACTGACCTTGCGAAGCGCGACCATGTCTTTTCTACCAACAAGGACGTTGCATTTTTGCAAACTCTTGTAATTTCTTGCATACCACATCGTCACAGTCCGTACAGGAAGGGAGTACGCATAGTGAATATGCAGAAAACAAATCCTCTTCCGCCCATTCCACGCCGATCAAACCTCCTCTTATTTCTGTCGAGTCACCTCACTCAATACGTTCACCCCACTCGCCTCGATTCGAGAACTTACTTTGGGCATTGAGGGATGTCCTTAGTGAGGATCCGAATGGCCAACCCACCGAAAAATTTATAGACCAAGACGTAAACCCGACTTTGGCAGATACTTCTGGTTCGACGGCTTTCGTTAATGAGCCCACTTCAGATCCAGTGGAGGTCCCGAGGAAACTCTCCTCCTCCTCTTCCTCCTCCTCTTCCTCCTCTTCTACCTCGGTCACTTCATACTTGAACACCAATGAGCTTCTTGATGACCAACAATCTTGTATAGATAATTCTCAGGTTCACGATACCATAGATCCAGATACTACGTGTCCTTCATTGCAACGACCAGATACACATTTACAAAATGTCTCAACCATCCGCACGAGCTCTCATATGCGACCTTTGACCAGCAGTTTTATCGAAGACGAAAATGAAGCACAATCTCTCAAATCTGCTTGTTTGCTTACTCGCGATGACCTCCCATCCCCCGTCCAGATACCATATCTCCACTTGGCAAAATTTGCTCCGGAATACATTGATGATGACATGGACATTCGGCATCCATCAACCCCACTCGCTCTTTCACCGCCCCGGAACCCTCTTACTTCCCCTTTTGCGATTCAGGCTTCCACCTCGAGCACCCCAAATGTGTATGCGCATTCCCCCCTCACAGCTTCCTTCGGACAATACCCTACACTTCCCGGCGGCGGATCAGACATCAAGAGCGCCCATGATTCTGATCTAGACTCGCCACAGACCCATTCTATCCCAACAATGGGACAAGATACTCATGCTACTGCCAAGACTTTGTTCAGCATCTTTTCTGACAGATCGGATGGGCAGGGATTTTTGAAGAACGACCAATTCGGACTTCGAGCCGAGGAGAGAGCCAAAGGAGTCTCTGTAGAAGAAGATATTATTGTGCAGGAGAGGAAAAGTGAGGAGAGTGCGGAGGAGAAAGGCGGAGAAGATGTATCATTTGAGATTGAACACCTCTACCACGAAGGTGTTGATATGGTTAATTATCATGGTGGTGAGAACTCATGTCGACCGGAAGCCGATGCTTCCATCAGATATTCCAGTCGTTCCTCCTCCCGTGATCTGTGTTCTTCTCGGATTGAATCCGTCAGACAGACAGATCCCAAGCCGTCAGTCATCTCTGACATTCAGGTATCTAGAAGCAGCCAAAATGATGCAGAGTATGTTAAGCCAGCCAGCCGACGAAGTTCAACCACTTTCCAAGCCCTTCCCGATTCTTTCGCCCTGACGTCCAGGATGCTCTTTCATGACCAAACGGTTAAACTTTCTACGGTTCAGGAGATCTCGGCTGTCCCTCATGCAATTTCTGCGTCTGCATCAGGTGAACAAAAAGAAGCTTTGGTGATTGGAGATGAGTCTCATAACAACAAAGATATCCAATCGGCACATCCTGGCCCTCCCAGAGAAGACGGACAGCCTTGGGAAGGCGGCCCATTAACATTATTATACGAGGCTGATTCTGAGCTTTCTTCATCGTCTCTGCGAGAGTCCGCTTCATCGATCGAGGTTCAGGACTATCGGTCCGATAACGTCACCCCAGAAGAATCATCTAGTATCTCAACGCCTCTGAGTTCCACTCGAGAAAAAATTCTTACTCCGTCTTCTCCAGAAGGTCCAAACCATATGATGTGTGATGGTTCTTCACTTCTAAAGTCGCCCCTGCATTCCCAACATCCATTCTCAAATTCGTCTTACATCAAGGGTATTGAACATCTTAATGAGGAGTCTGAAAGTCAAGACGATAGTCGAAGTCACCTCGTATCTTCCCTTGGAGATAATGAGTCAAGGAAGGTGCCCTTTGGATGGCGAAATTCACTTGCTTCGGTAAGCAAATTGCTTTTTTCCACCAGGTGTAAATAACAAATGGTTCTTAGAACCACTCCAGTAAAACATTCCGTGCCTTGCAGACTTTACATGCGACAACAAAACTCAAGTCAGTTCCCCCTGCAAGTCCCCTACCGGTAGATGAGCCTCCCTCTCTGAGTTCCTCACCTTCATATCCGGTTGTTCCTCACACGTCTTCTCGCCTTCGACCTTTAAGACTGGTAGGTGGAGTTTTCCTGCCTGGTGGACAAATTGGTACTGAATATGTGTAGTCAATCATCCCGAATTCTCAATCTCATCAACAACAATCGCATTCCACGCTTATGCGTACATCGTCTGCACCACAACATGGACACCAGCAATCCAGTGAGTCCAAATTAATTATGGCAATAACAACGACTTTATCTCTAAAAAGGGATCCCGCATGAATCAACGTCAAATCCGCTTGTACCATCAACTCATATAATACCCCATAATCGCTCGGTAAGTATCATCCTCATGATTGAGATGTCTTGCATTCAACTATAACTGTAGCTTTCCTCTTGTTTTTCACTCATGTCTGGTCGCATGCGCAATAATTTGATTTCCCCTGACAATCATATACCATCACCTTTGACTTCTAATGACTTTCCTCGACTTTCAAACTTTGGTCACCTACAATCGACCCCTTCACCTCGCTCGCGGATCTGGCACAGGGCTTCGATTAACTCTACGGCGCCGCTCTGCGAGTACTCTCGCGCATCGAGCGGGCCCTCTGACCATGATATCCATCCCATAGACGAAGAGGATGATGACCAACACAAAAGCCAGTGTAGTCGACCCGAATACGAAGATAGCAATGATCATCTATATGAACAAATCACATCGTCTCCCGCTTCAACCTCGCATAATGTTCCCGTACAGCAGATTAGTCGACCATTCTACCACGCCATATCCACCGCAAAACCGACACTGATGTTTGCTATTGCTAGTGATGATGTTGCGGAGGTCAAGCGGGTGCTAGAGAGCGGCGACGCAGGGCCCAGTGACAAAGTTGGCCCACAAACAGCGCTGGAGTTTGCATTGACCAATCAGCACCTACAACACAAAGTGGAGATCGTCAAAATGCTCCTGGCATATGGTGCTGATCCTCGAGATGTTAAGCGGCGACGTGCTTCTAGCGTAGTAGGAGGCGATGTCCCTGGAGAATCAGAAGAATCCTCAATGGCGTCGTTGATGGATAACATTGATCCGGCGATTAGGTATGTGATCCGTCTATGATAGTGCCCGTTGTGTCATTGTAATGAATCAGGTACTATGTCGAGAGAGCCAATGCTCCTCATACACATCGCACCTCCGCCCTTATACACAGGTCCAACTTCCGCCCGCTCACAAGAGTGCGGTACGAAATAATTGGTCAAGATCGTGTTCTTGAGCAGCTGTTTAGAGTGCTGAGCATCCAGTCGCGTGGACTCTCAACAACCCCTATTGTGGTTCTCTTATGTGGCCCGAGTGGCCATGGCAAGAGTCTCCTTGCACGAAAATGTATGACTTGATCTGCGGATTAATTGTGAATAACCTGACTTTTGTCACCGATCAATAGTCGGATCTTTACTTGACGTGCCTACACATACCGTTAATATGACGACGTTGAAGTCGACTCACGATTTGTGGCAATCGTATTCAATGAGCCCGTACGAGGTTCGTAAATATTATCGTGCCGTCAGCGAACAATATCCTGACACGAGTAGACCCCGACTTCGTGCACCTTGGCAGAGTTTCTGATTAACAATGAAGGGAAGCGATGTGTTGTTGTGCTTGATGTAAGTGTTCAGTGTTACATAAATTACGATGAAAATCACCGACTACTGTCTTAGGAAATTGAGAAAACTGGCGAGAAGACATTGTGGTCTCTGCTCATGCCTTGGGAGTTAGGCCGGTGCTTGTTTGAAGCTGGTAATCGGCATATTGATGTCCGTAATGTCGTGTGGCTAGGCACGTCAAATATTGGGCATGACCTCGTCTTCAAACACCATGAATCACGGATGCGCCCTGACGAATTAATGACATGTGAAGAGTATGTGGAATTGATGAATCTCTCACGTCCATTGGTGTCAGAGCGCCTGGGGGTGAGTACCTTGATACAGACTAGGTTGAGTTACTATACTCAAAATAACGACTGACAGGCATCAGTCCTCTCGAGAGTCACCACTGTATTGCCATTTATCCCTTTCACACTGGAGGAGAAAAGAGCCATTTGCTCAGAGGCATTGTATTCATTGGGAGGAGAAGATATACGGTCTCTATCTTCACGAACTATCGAATCTGTGATTGAAAATGCTTTGACGAGCTATTGTCCAGCTGAGGGTGCAAGATCGTTGTACAGAGCAATCTCAAATCAGCTCATAGATATCATTTAATGTTCGCCCATTGTTCTTTTGTCTTCGCGTTTGACGACCCTCTGGCTGGGGTAGTTAGTTGAGCGGCTTTGTCTTCGGATGCATTTGCTTGCTTTTTATTGCTATCTGACATCTCTGGAATTTTGAGTTATTATTCCGCTTTGTTCGCTTTCTAGTATTTGATTGATCAAATGCCGCATGTTCATATTCGTCATTATCGATGTCCAACAAAATTGTCGAGAAGCCCAGGGCGGCGCTGAATTTCCGAATTAGTTTATAGATAGATCGAAGAGATCCTGACACCGTAAAACCATTAACTACGATGGGGATTCGCTGACAGGACACGACAGGTAGAATTGATCTTGTTGCCGTCCGCCCTTTACTCATGAAACCTTTAAGGACGAGAGGCTTGTTGCTCTCTTCCTTTCATTCATCCCGGCTATTAGTCGGTTCACTCACTTTCATTTCGTTGTTTGAGACTGCCGTTCCTTTCATTTGTTCTTCTCGGAGACCAAGTCCCTGATTTCGGCGTGTTGTCCCAGATACCCTACCTACCTGGCTGCTCTGTTGAGATAATGCAACAGGATTGTGGGGCTGCAGTTGGCCACCAACCATGCTTGATGGTGAAAGACAATAGTCAAGCGAATCCAGTTTCCAAAAGTATGCCGACATCGGTCTTGATTATAACAATTGTGTCGGGCGTAGTGGGTCTACTAATGTTGCTAGGTTTGTGATCTTGATAATGTCTTTGAACTTTGGTTTTTACGATACGGTATAGGAGTTGCCTGTTGGGTTTACTATGCTTGGAGACGAAGGAGGATCGTGTCTTTTTGGGGGACATCCAAAAAGAAACGGGGACGGCAGGATGTTTTGCCTATGCGCGTAGATCTGGAAGCGGTGGCAGCTGAATTGGAATTCGAGAAATCGAAACTCGCGGTTCTGAGCACCAACGAAGATGAAACGTCACCCTGGCATCCCAGCGCCAATGGAAAGGGTGACTATGTTGATGGGACAGGTCAAGACGATAGTCGAATACCCCAAATGAAAGTAACCAGGCATGGGATGAACACCCCGGCAATCAAACCACTGCTCCAGAAACACAATCTGCTCAGGGTATCTCAGAGACCTGTGGTATCAAACGGTGCGATGCCAGCCACGTCATCTCACCCAGCACTAGGTCCAATGAGGGATGATGCATTAGGCGTGACATGCGTGGGGTCCACTCTGGCGAATGCCCCAGAACGTAGACAAACGCGCTGCACAACATCTGTCGTGGCTAGCAACGAATTGTTCGCTCCTCCGTCCTACTCCGCTGCGAATCGCCTCGGAGGCATATTGAGTAATGTCGCGGATATCGAAGTCCTTAAAGAATGCAGATCAAGGGTTGAGGTAAACAACGAAAGCACTGCAGTCCGATCTCTAGCTCTGCAGAGTACTGGCGCTTCTTCTCTGCCAAGATCTAGTTTGGATACAATAACGGGTATTGCGGTACCCCTTGCAAGTCCGGCGCGCTCTGAATCTTGTATGTCCATGGCCACTCCGGCGTCATATTCCTCTTCTTCGAGCATTCGCCATATCAAGAACGACCTTCAAACCTCCTTTACTCATGCCTCCTCTACCGCAGGGTGTAGCAAATCTCCTATGCTGATGATCGTAGTCAGCACGTTCGTACCTAATTTAGAAGATGAACTCTCCATTCAAGTCGGCGAAACGGTGTGCATGCTAGAGGAATTTAAGGATGGTTGGTGTACAGTGCAGTATGGGGACAAGCGTAATTCAGCTAGGGGCGTTGTGCCCCGAATTTGTCTTCGAGAACGAAGTATCTTCCCCTTTGACAAGTTATCTGCTAGCTCCCCGTCAAGGTCTAACTCATTTCATCGCTGAAAAATGACGCCGGATGTGATAATGGATGACCCCGACATATTAGAGAATTTTTGCTGAACAGTATAATTTATTCGACTCTAGACTTACTTTCCCGCCAAAAACCTAGTCTTGGTCTTTGGCACTTCTTGTTTTTATCCTGAAATTCTACATACTTGTTTTCTACTGTCATTTTGCTTATAACACCTTCAACCAGACATAGACCTGCGATCCAGATACTTTTAGGACCTTCTGCACCACTGTACCTGCTTGCTTACCTGTACCCAGTTGCTGGATTTTATATTGCCATGCAGCACATAATTTGGTACCGTATCGAATCAGCAAGGATGATTTTTGCTCATGAGGTCAACAGCCAACCGAATGGATTAGACAACATACTGAGCTTGTCAGGCGACAAAATTAAATATTTTTATGTAGAGAAATACTCATTTCTCAACCAAAGTTGCTTTTCGTTTATACTTGGCTTGGTCTCTTAACCACTGAAAATTTGATTAGGAGTATATCAAAGCGGTGAGGGGAGAGACGAACCCGACGATAGTCCCTCGTGGAACCGATCCTTTCGCCTGTACAAGTCGTTCAAATCACGAAGGAGACCTTTACGAAACTCCATACCGTAATAATCGGGGATTGGACTAGTCGGGCTCTGAAGGGCGGCATCAACACGGTTCTTCGCTATCCGTTGATAGAACTCAGCATCTTTTGCGTCAATGAGAGCGAGGCTCTGGCGGTGAGACATTCTCCAAATTGTTGTTCCAACGGTTGGCCCAATGAGGATGCCAACACCTGGACAGATGTCAATCTGATGGGCTTCAAAAAAAGGATTGCAGACGTACCAACACAGCCAACAGTACAGATACCATAAAAGAAAAACGGGTCAATTCCCTATGATTTTCTGTGTTGCCGACAACTAGAATGAAAATCATGCCCAGGAATACACACCATGATCATTTTAGACGGATCTGTGTCAAGATTTCCGAAATAAGCAGCCCCCCCGGCAAAACCCAAGATGGCGCAAGGAACCGTCGCGGCCTATGTGAACAGCTCAATCTATTTTTCACATTTCAAAAAATGGTCGGCACCCACGACTTGCCACTTCCGCTTGCTGCTCCGGAGAGCCAAATATCCACGCCACGAAAGAGTCGACACATTTGACGCTTGTGGGCCAATTGAAGTATACGTTCTGCAGAGAAGAACTTGCTGCCTCTGAAAACTGCGAATAACGCTCTTACAAGCGAGAGCAAACGTGCGTGTGAGCATGCGCTCCGTCATGTTGTTCAATTTCGCAAAGCGCGAAGGACAGTATGTGGGAAGACCACGTGAGCGCACCCTGCGAAAATTCAACGACAATTGAACATTTTACATCCTTGCACAGTCTGCTGCATTACATGCTCCAAAAAAACAGCCACGAACGCCTTTTTGGCAACTCAACTCCCCAAATCACCTCGCCTTGAAACTGTAATCATAAAAAGAAGATCTCACTCTGCACTCTCATTATGTGACCATTCTCACGATGATGGCTGGCACGGATTTCGGGACTTAAGAGTACCTTTAAAAAGATGATACCTCATTGACCAAGCAACTTCGATCCTTGCTCCAGAAATATTTCATCAGAACAACCTGCAATATTGTAGGCGAAGAAACCCTT
>Ga0154004_1000376_pt1 | contig 12152 bp, 13 predicted proteins | sample TSFL088MetaG_FD_104727 | JGI IMG/M metagenome (GOLD analysis project Ga0154004, IMG submission 104727) | Attine ant fungus gardens microbial communities from Florida, USA - TSFL088 MetaG | ecosystem: Host-associated > Fungi > Mycelium > Unclassified | place: USA: Florida, Lake Talquin State... | reverse complement strand
TGAATTTGAATTTGAATTTGGGTCGATTGTGTTTTGTTTTTTGGATATGGTGGTAGTGGACAATTTGATTTATTAGTTTCCCATCTATTGTCAGATATGGTTGATGGTGTGAATTTGAATTTGGGTCGATCTGTTGTTGGATACCTGCCGTTTGTGTGTGTTTTTTGTTTATAGAGGAGTTGACGGGTGGGGCTAAGAGAGGGGAGGGAAGGGTAGTTATTATGGGGTGAGATATGATTTTAGGATTTTTGAGAGAAGAAGGGAAGGGAAAGAACACGGTCCGTGGTCTCTATATTCCTTGTGAACTTTCCCTCCTTCATTCTATCAGTCGTCCATATTTATTCATGGCTCCCATTATGTTATGACTTGAATTGTCATTGCTACAGATGTCAGATACTTGTCATGCTCAATGGAGACACTCATAGTCATTGATATATATGTATGTATGTCTTTCTTGCGTGCGTTCGAAACCTATATGGGGAAGTCATCGAGAAAGAACAAAGAATATAGCGTGTGTGTGTGTGTAACTGTGATGATGATACAATGTCAGGATGCAATCAACGTTGAGGCGGTTTGGAAAGGGCTCTCTCTTTCTTTCTTCTTTTGTTTTTTCTTATTGAGATGATTCTTCTTCTTTTGGAGAGCAGTGTGGGAGAGGGGTGTGGATTTGGTTGCTCAATATGGACGTTTTCACACACACCACCTGAGAGAGAAGAGAAAGAGAAGAAGGTCAGCTGGGGTGTGTGTGGTAGTAAAGGAAAGATGTCCTTTGGTGATAGGTCCGATTCATCGTCCGTTTGCAAGAGTTTAGTGGAGTTTTTTTTTTTCTTCTTTCGTCTTTTTTTGTTTGTTAGACTCTCATGATGCTTTTTCCCAATACCTTACCCTTACCCTTACACTATTCTCTGGAAGGATGAATGATGAGACACCTTGATTAAATGTGGGTGTGGGTGTGGGTGTGTGTTCTTGGGCCAAGCAAGAAGAATGCGCCACACACACACGCACACGCATAGCCTCTGTGTTTTTTCCCTAGAATCAGGTTCCCGTTCCCAAAGAAAGAAAAAAGCAGACTCGTAAAGATGTCTAGATGTCGCTTCTTTCTTTCTTGATATAAATCTCTCTCTGTATGTGTGAGAGAGAGGGAAGGAGATTGAACCTACCACTCAACTCCCTCACTCGCTTGCTCTGTCGCTTAATTGATTACTTGTCTTTTGCTTTTTGTTGAAGCGTCGATTGTGCGAATAACGTTATGGGTCATCCTGAAGAAGTCGATGTGATCGTGTGTGGAGGTGGTCCTGCTGGTATTTTCTCTCAACCTTATTTTATTTTCTTTCATTTTCACCGTTTGCTTACCTGCTTGTTTTTTACATTGACTTTGACGGCGGAAAGGATGTGTCACCGCAGGCCGTCTCGCCTACGCTGATCCTAATCTAAAAGTGATGCTCATCGAAGGTATTTGATTCTTGTTTTTTTACAAAAAAACACACGCTCATAGGAGACAGGTGGAGAGAATAATCGAGACGATCCTTGGGTTTATAGACCTGGTATTTTTGTGAAGAACATGCAAAAGGATGGAATGTGCGTGATGCGCTTTTCTCTCCCTGTGTGATACTGATACTGATGCGGGGCGTTTGAAAGCAATAATAAAGCCACGTTTTATACCGATACTGAGAAATCACCTTTTCTTCGCGGTAGACGCTCTATTGTTCCGTACGTCTATGTCGTTTTTTGTGCAAGCGCAAACTTGAAATATGATTTTTTTTTTAGGTGTGCGAACATTCTTGGAGGTGGGAGTAGGTGAGTTGCTCTGTATATTTTTTTTGCGATGGACTTGATTTAATCGAGAACGATAGTATCAATTTTCAGATGTACACGAGGGTTAGTTTTTTTTCTTGAAAGGATATTCGTTCGTTGATTTCAAGTGAACGAAATCAGGCGTCTGCATCCGACTGGGGTAAGATAACTTTTTTTTAACCTGGAAATAGCACTCACCCATTGTGATTAATAGATGATTTCAAGCAGCCTGGGTGGACAGCAAAAGGTTAGTCCACTTTTGACGCTTCTCTCGGTAATCTAAATTTTGAATTAAAATATAGATCTGATTCCACTCATGAAACGTGTAAGTCATCCACCCTCCCTCCGGAAAAAAAAGGAAAAGAGACTCATGTAATTCATCTCTTCCTACGCCATCAGCTTGAGAATTACCAGAAACCAGTGAACAATGATACTCACGGTTACAGTGGTCCTATTGCTATATCCAACGGTGGAACGACCACTGCTCTTGCACATGATTTCTTGCGCGCCTCCGACTCTCTTGGTATTCCTTTTAGTGGTATGTTTTTTTTTTCCTTTTTGATTCCACAGACTTGCAAACGTTATTTTTTTCCCGTCAGATGATATCCAGGACCTTCAAACTTCTCATGCATCTGAACTCTGGGCCAAATACATCAACCGACACACCGGTCGTCGGTCCGATGCCGCAACCGCCTACGTCCACAGTGTGATGGACGTTCAGACCAACCTATACCTCCGCACTAACGCGCGTGTTAACCGTGTGATTTTCGAAGGCGATAAAGCCGTTGGTGTCGCCTACGTTCCTACGCGCAACCGCGCCCATGGAAGTAAATTGATGGAAACCGTCGTGAAAGCGCGGAAAATGGTCGTTCTGAGTTCCGGAACGTTAGGAACGCCACAAATCCTGGAGAGGAGTGGGGTGGGTAATCGAAGCATGCTGGAAAAACTGGGTATCAAGGTCGTCAGTGACTTACCTGGTGTGGGTGAAGAATATCAGGACCATTATACCACGCTTTCCAGTCAGTGCATTCTGTTGCCTTTTTTTTTTCTTGGGTGATTGATATGTCTTCTCTCTCCCCTCCTTGAATACAGTCTATCGCGTCTCAAACGAATCGACGACTGCAGATGATTTCCTGCGTGGAGTTCCTGAAGTCCGAAATGAGGTGATAATTTGCGCGGTCTATCTTATTTTATCCTCTTTCTCATTATTTCATGAATATCTTCTCTCACACTAGCTCTTCCAAGAATGGGAAATATCACCCGAGAAAGCACGTCTCTCCTCCAACTTTATCGATGCAGGGTTCAAGATCCGTCCCACTGAAGAAGAACTGAAAGAAATGGGACCAGAATTCAATAAATTCTTCAATGAGTACTTCAAGAATAAACCTGACAAGCCAGTCATGTTCGGCTCGATCGTGTCAGGTGCTTATGCGGATCATACAATGTTACCGCCTGGAAAGTATATCACGATGTGCGTCGCCAATTATTGCAGCCAGATGATGGACGCTGACGCGATGCGATGTGATTAAATTTTTGTCGGGGAACTTGTTTGATCTGGGCTTACTGGGGCTTTGATCATACAGGTTCCAGTATCTCGAATATCCAGCCAGTCGCGGCAAGATCCATATTTCGTCCAAATCCCCGTACCAAGAGCCCTTCTTTGACTCCGGTTTCATGAACCATAAAGCCGATTTCGCCCCTATCAGGTGGAGTTACAAGGTGACTCGTGAAGTCGCCAGGCGGATGGATGGTATGTGACAAAAAGAGACTGATGGATGTTTGTTCTCTTTTTTTGCTGATGATGCATGCCTCATTTTACAGCCTTCCGTGGTGAATTGACTTCTCATCATCCGCACTTCCACCCAGACTCGCCTGCTGCTTGCCATGATGTTGATCTGAAGACTGCTAAAAGCATTCTTCCCGAAGGTTTTACTGTCGGTTTGCATATGGGCACTTGGCACAAGCCAGGAGAAGAGTACAATGCTCAGAAAATGCATGACAATATCAAGTACTCTGCTGAGGATGACGAGGCCATTGATAATTGGATCTCTGGTAACCGCTACTCAGAGAGAGACATTATAATTTGACTGATGTCGGGGTATAGATCACGTTGAGACCACATGGCACAGTCTCGGTACTTGTGGTACGTTGGTGTTTTGGTTACTTGAGAGCATTTGTCGAGGGTCTAAACACGTCTCATCGTATAGCTATGAAACCAAAGGAGAAAGGGGGTGTTGTTGATGCCCGACTCAATGTCTACGGAACCCAGAACTTGAAATGTGTTGACTTGAGCATTTGTCCTGTGCGCTGATGACACCTCACCCTTTGATTGCGCCAGCTAATTCATTGTTGATAGGATAACTTGGGCACGAACACGTACTCTTCTGCTCTCCTTGTTGGAGAGAAGGGCGCGGACCTGATCGCTGAAGAGCTTGGTACATGAAACCTGTTATCGTTGTCAGGCAGACTTGGTCAGCTAACGCATTTAAACACAGGTCTCAAAGTGAAGATCCCTCATGCCCCTGTCCCTCATGCTCCCGTTCCGAAGGGCGTTCCTGCCAGTCAAATGGTTCGCTAAGAGTTTACTGACCCTGTGCCCTGTGTCCAGCATAGTGGATTGCCAATACGTGAAAGAAGTCTGATTGTATTTATCTCAAGTGCCGTTCTCGGCTACGTATGTTGAAATGTCTGGAGTTTGAATCATCGCTGTATGTTTGCAAGATATGTTGTACAAGTTAGGTTATGTCTTGGAACTGTCGTTCGGTAGGAGATGTAGGTGTAAGACCAATGTAAAAGAGTGTCGTCGATTATATGAACAAGTTACATTTCACCACATTCTGCGGTATTTGCAAATGATGTCAGCAGGGAGAACGAGCCGAGAGGCTGAGCAACCCACCTGTAATCTTGACTACAAGTTTGGGTCGATTGTTCGGACCTGTTGGCACGTTCTCGATCTTCCTTAGAGTCAACATTCCTTCTAAAACCCTTCCAAATACTACGTGCTTCCCGTCGAGAAAATCGCACTTCGCGGTTGTGATGAAGAACTGCGGGATAGTGGATAGGAGAGACAGGCATTCTGGCAATATTCCAGGCTTACCTGGCAACCATTTGAATTTGGTCCTGAGTTAGCCTAGGGTTGGAATGGGATAAGCGCCATATGATAAGGTAGAAAAACGCCTGTGCTCACCATTGACAAAAGTCCTGGACCAACATGCTTCTCGTTGAAATTCTCATCCTGGTAGCAGAGTCAGGAAAACACCAAGGGAATCATATGCGAAACGAACATACGGGGAATCTATCCCCATATATCGAAAAAGATCCTGTTCCGTCCCCTTTCATAAAGTCGCCGCCTTGACGAGACCTAGTTGAGACGGTGATCCGATCTGGAGTGAAAGGACGTGTTCAATACCTTGACACATGAAATTAGGGACGCTGATGGTGGAATGACCTATCAGCCTTCTTGATATCTCCAGATGCAAGGATATACATACACTCTATGACATACATTATCCTCTTACTCTCAGAAGAAACGGAAAAAACTATACCTATGGAACGTCGCATTCTTATAGCCTTGTGGTCTCGAATTGACTCTTGACGGTACACCTTGAGGTCAACAGCAATCTAAATAAAACGTACGTACGCACCTGTATTCTCCTGTACAGAGTTGGCGAAAGTTCTCGGCGGTCCTGAAACAACGGGTTAATGGCGCGGTGAGACAGAGAAATACAGGCGTACTTGGGTACGATGTCACTGAAGAGCTCGAACTTGATTCTGCCGGCCGGAGTTTCACCGATCTGTATGTCCATGAAGACAATTGGTCTCTGCATACTTGTTGACCCTAGAGAGTGAAAATAATGATAGACGGCATCGGACGGAATATGCCGAAATCTCTCCCATGAATTTTCGGTATATCTGTGACGCGCCTAGTCACTAGATTTCATGAGAGAACTACCAATTCCGTCCTTTGAATCAATCTAACGTCAGTTCATGAACTGGGACTACTTTTTAATTCTACTCGCGATGGAAACACATCCGTGCCTCGTGAGCTGTACGTGTGAAATTCTATGGTAGAGTGTGTGCTTCTTACTTGCTTCTTACTTGAGACTCATAACTAGTTCTGCAAACTCATTCTATTGTCCTAGGAGATCTGATTCCCTTTTCGAAATACCGCCCAAACATGATCCTAACCTTGCGAATGTACAATAAGAGCATCAAGTAATTAATTCTCGGAATTACGGATTGAAGGTGTGTATGGTATAGAATGGAAAAGGGAAGTCACGGCCGCGAGAGAGGAAACGACCTGTGTTCAAGCCCGATCACCGATGTAACAGTAGTTACGTATGTGTAGAGGATCCCATAGTTACATATACAGAATTTAGTCTCGTAACACATCTTGTTCTTTTAAGTAGGTTTTTTGATTTATTACAAGTGTTTGGAGCGTTTGACTGTGTAGTCATCTGGTTTGAACATGAAACGAAGTACGTCCGATCTGCATGGCCTTAGTTCAGGTATTCTTCGGCTAGAGGAATCAGAGATTTTTTTCAGATCCAGAAAGCCTGAACAAGACGTTAGCAGTGAGCATGAGCACGGGCTAATACGGAGTTGGGATGTATAAGGAGACTCCTAACGTGATTCAGGAAATAGTGCTAGTTTGCATCCAATGGAGTGTCAAACACCTAGAAGAGTCCAGGAGTCCTCCTAATTTGAAATTCATACCTAGCATCTTGACATAGACCATTCTGGGACCTAAAAAGAAGTGAGAGCACCGATGCAGGAAGAGGCCAGAAAACAACATATTAAACGTGAAGGCCTTGGATAGTTTTTATTTTGTTTCTCAAAAAAAATAAGAATTCTAACATAAGGGGCCTGGTCATGGTAAAACTACTTTTGGCTGCCATATCATCTCAAAATATTGTACACTAAGTCATAGGATGGTGATGTCAATGTTTTGACACGTAACAAATATCTGGGAGCCCTCGTTCATCCAAAACTCACCTAGAAAAGCAGATCGAAAGATTACTGCTCATTGATCATGTTGTATGGATTCGAGTCGACAATAAGATGATTCGGATGAGAAGCCCCCTGGTTTCATGTCGATGGTTTAGAATCGGGATATAACTACACGCAACAATGCTCGTCAAAATTCAAACTCTTGGCTATCAGCAAGGGATGTTCATACCTTCCCGGGGTTGAACAAACCGAGTGGATCAATTGCTCGTTTTACAGTCCTCATCAGCTCAACCGTCCCTTCCCCAAGTTCTTCCACCAGATATTCTTTCTTTCCAACACCTACACCATGCTCCCCAGTGCACGTCCCATCCAATGCAATGGCGCGTTTTACCATCCTGTGCACCGCTTGTCTAACTTTTTCTGTCTCCTCTCCATCCCTTATCAAGATCACAGCATGGAAATTCCCATCGCCCACGTGTCCAAGAATTGTAGAAAGAAGTCCAGCATCGGATAAGTCTTGTTTCGTCTCTAGGACCAACTGGGGAAGCTTAGAGACAGGGACACAGACGTCTGTTGGCCAGGCTTTTGATCCTGGCAGGACGGCGAGACCGGGATTTTTTCGATCGCTCCACATGTCATCAGCTTCTTCTTTGGTACGCGCGAGGCTGAAGTTGCGCCCATCGTATTTCTCTACAGTTTTCTTTACAATAGCTGCAGTTTCTTGGAGCGAAGGTTGAGTAGGCCCTTGGAACTTGAAGAAAAGAGTATCTTTAACGGCATATTTACGCTTCTTGGTGGTCATGCTGTGATCGTTCAGAGCGGCCATGAATTTGTCGTCGAGGAGCTCGACGCATTCTTGGGAAAAGATAGGTGGTATAGGGTAACAAGAAGAGAAATAACATACGGATTCCGACGCCTTGATTCAGAACCTCAACAACGGCCTCTGCCGCCTTCTTTACGTTCGGAAAATTGACAGACGCCACAGTCGTCGGTAAGACAGGTGCCAGACGAATCGTAACTGATCAAAGGTGTAGAGCTCAGGAACGCGATGGTCACTATGATGCTCCTGACCTTCGGTCACTATTCCCAAAGTTCCTTCGGCACCTATAAATAATTTTGTAGTGTCAAAACCAGCTGACGACTTTCGCGAACGTCGGCGAGTCTTGATCACTTCTCCAGAGGGAAGTACAACGGTCTATATGCTGAGATCAAATTGACGTGATGATAGTTGAATTTGAAGACTTGCAGCATTGAGAAACCATTCAGCTTTCGCAGTACCATAGCGCACAGCATTAGCTACGGGAAGTGAGGGCGCCACCGCTGCTCATGATGAATTGAACATACTACCAGAGCAGCCTGTACTTAACATTCCACCAATTGTGGCCTCCGGCGCAGGATCAAGCTTCAAGCATATTTAATAGCAGAACAGGTCAGATTGGCTCAAAGAGATGAAGGGATCAATGTACGCACAGGGAAAAACAACGGAATCCCTGACATTAATTGAACATGATGACAGAGTATGTGCCTCGACGGAACACAAACCTTGGTCTTGCAGGGCTTCGTTGATATCAAGCCACCTCATGCCAGGCTGGCACACCAGATCGGAGTCCGCCTCTGTATGCGACGTCATATCGAACCATTGAAGGAGACTGAAGAACTGGGTACCATGAATCTCCAGAATCTTGTTCATGTTTGACATATCAATACATATGCCTCCAACTGGACACTGTTGGTTCAATATTGTCAGTTTTCTTCGAGAGGTATAATGAAGAACTGGTTACGTCGGCTTACACCGAAAGTCTGACCTTCTAGACTTGTTGCACCTGAATAAGGGATGATTGGCATCCTATACCTGATGGCAATTTTGACAATTTTTGTTACATCCTCAGTCGATCGAGGAAAGACAACAACAGTATGAGCCACCCCTGACAATCGATAAACACGGACAACGATTCCAGGACGGGTATGGCTCACCTTCATGATGAATCAGTGGTGAGTAACCATGATTATATAATACGTCTGGGTTTGTTGTAACGAGTTCTCCTGGTGAATCTTCCTCAGGCCCAAATAACTCTTGTAGCTCTTTAATCGCCTTTTTGAAGTCTTCTGGAGATCCATAGCCAAGATTTTTTTCCCGGGAATGTACTTTCAGATTGAAAAAGTCTGAATGCGCCAAACCAAACCCGGCGAGACCTGAAATAAGAACAAGTACAAACACACCCGCACTCCCTGAGCAGGCTGCCCTTGACTTTCTGTCAGCATTCCTTTGTCTTTGTATCTGCTGTACAGGAATGTTGGAACTGGAGGAACTAATCGTGTGCAAAGTAGTGTTGGTAATAGTATGCCATAGAGGCGAAATTAAAACGGGATGTATCCGAGGTGTGGGTTTAGATATCTTTGGGAGCGCCCAGACCCGTGATCTTGCCAAACATCTGAACATTGTTTTTGAACAATAACAGAGAGGACAGGGAACACACACAGCACGAAGTATTCCAACAGGGTATGATTTACACGGGACATCTTCTGAAGATCGACATCCTTATATGAGTTATCATCCTGCCACGTGTAATGGAAACAATGTCATACAATCTCATTGCCTGGTGGAAAAGAGACAAGATTCTGGCACCAGTAATAGCATTTGCATCACATGTGTTTGATGACTTGCATTAGGCAACGAGTTTCAATTAGGTCCTCGGAAGCATGATCATAAGACTTGTCATTCACTGAATCTTGTGACAGTTGCACAACGTATGTTCACCTTATGTGCGAAGGCTTGATGCTTATCGTAGTTTGTGGGAAACCACAAAAATAGTCATCCTGTGTTGCTTTGTGTTGCTCGGCTTATGTAATTTTAATTCACACCTGATCGATTTTTTTGATTCAGATTTTTTCCACCTCCCCAGTGGAATTTCAAGTGTCTAACCTTTACGAGGCATCAGTTGCTCCAGGTTCATGAGTCTTCCGGCTACTGAGGCCTTTTTATTCTGCAACAAGCAAGGTAGTGCTAAGACGCGGAGGGCTTAAGCAACGTTAACTGAGGCCGTATAATGCAGGGTGACAAGGAGAAGGAGATGGATAAGGAGAATATGGTTTGATTGAGGGAGTAAAGTAGGCGTGAATTCATGCTCGCGTTCCTAAATTTATCGATTGGAATATGACTAGGATGATTTATTTGTCCTTTTATGAAAAGACAGTTTGAATCTAGCAAGTAGGGATTCAATTCTGAGCATATCGTCTGTCCTTTGAAGTGGCAAATTTGATTCATCTCCATGAAAACGAAACCAGATGTCATTGAGTGCCTTGACATCATCCAGCATCATCCAGAACTATGTTTACCACCAGAAGAAAAGTCTGTGGATCTTTACCGTTGATTTCAGCTTGTGTAGTATGCCATCTATCACTGCATTCGGCAACCTCATCATCATAGTTAATTACCTCAGAATTGCTCAGGAATTAATCTAGATTAATTGAACAATCCTCTGCGACGTGACTCGGAAAGTCCCGGTGTTTGCCTTCGTCGTCTATATGCGTAATCTCACACTCAGACCTGAACATTGAGACAAGAGTATGGAGTTGGATCGTAGCAGTCCAGATCCTCTCTGTTCAAGTCCTGGCTTCCGGGTGCCTTCGACGTCTTCCCAGCACCTTTCACCCACGACACCTCTGCCACTGTCGATAGCCAAAGAACAGCCTGATATGATATCCCAAAAGGAGAGTGCTGGTCTGCATCAATTGCACGCTCAACTGTCGGTCTTGCATAGGCGAGGAGGATCGAACAATCTGCGAAAAGGGACTAACAGGTCTTTTCGCATTTCTTCCTATCGCCGGTCACAAAGCCTTTGCCATTTTGGTGCCAGGCTCCAATATTTGGCCGAGAGGACGATGATTCGAACCAGCTTCCAATGCATGACCATCAGAAAGACGGAATCTCTTCTGGCCTCTCCTATCAAAACCGATATGCATCTTGTTATCTCGTGTGTCTTTGGATTCTTACAGATAATTAATCATATGCGCATTGACTTCAATGATATGCAGCCAAAAGAGCAGGTATTCCCTGCCTTTGAACCCAGTTCTTCCCTCAGCCAGTTTGAGGAAAGCTCAATCGCTCAGAGCAGTGGCTGAGGCGAGATCTCCTTCGTGGCCAACTCAGTTTTACTATACGCTGACATCCAGTAGTCTGATTCTTTGGACGATGATGAGAATTTGGTACCTACTGAGCCCGCCACGCCTTGCAATCCTTCCCCTTCCACGCGAGCAGGTGATGACCTTTCATGTATGCCAGTTCTGTCACCGGTTGTTGCTGCCGTACCACATTTCCCCTTGAGTGCAGAGGTTACTGCCAAGATCAGGATTGGAAAGTACAAGGAGCGCGAAGGCAGGACAATCGATCATGATTACTCGAGAATGAAACGTACAGACAATACCCTCTCTCCTCTTCCTCGGGCTAAATCTGACTGGGAATCATTTATGGGACTTGACGATACGACTCGAGAAAAACATCTAAACTGGCTCTTTCATGTATGATTTACCTTGAGAATTAAGAAAAGAATCTCACCTCTTCCGCTTATATGAACTAGTTTCTTCCAGAAGATGACACCGAAAGTTCTTTTTCCTCGACTTCTTCAGTAGTCTCTCTTGATTCCCGCAGTCGTTACTCTCGATTTAACAGGTCTAAGCAAAATCTGATCAACCAGCTGACAACGTCTCCTGAAACTCGATTTCACGCGGCATTGTTGTTTCTTCGTTATCATTGGCTCCTCGGATTAAATCGACCACAGAAAATTGAGACTACACATTTACCCCTGTATCCCAGCTCTGGTATCTGGGACATCACCTTGGCTTCTCTTGCGATTAGCGTGAAGGCACGCTTGGATGACTCTCGACATGAATCTTATTGATTTCTTTAATAGTTTCACAGAGATTTTCTCTTCCCCCTGGTTCCCATCGAGGCGATAGAATACCTGGATATATCACCGCATAACATGGACTATGAGGCCCTTGAAGTACCTTCACGTTCACACACGTGAATCATATCTCAATGTTTGATTTCAGTATGCTCAACACACCATGCTTGATACTTTCTCGTACGAACTTGGTATAACTCCTCAGCCAATCCTCGATCAACTTTGGATTGCACTTCCATCTCTTCGCGAGCTTTTCGGGTTTGCTGGTGGTTGGAATCAAGTGAAAAAAGAGACATGGCGATACTTGTTCACCTACCTTTCTAGCGAGTCCCACAGATTTTTGCGACAATTGTGAATGCTCATGGTTAGCTGAAATTACAGAAGCCGATGTGATGAGATTCCCGGTATCTGTTTTGACGACGGCGGCTGTCTCCCGTTCTCTTGTCTTGGTTCTTACTGAACGATACTACTACGAGTCTGACTGGAATAGCTTTTCGAATTATA
>Ga0154004_1000374_pt1 | contig 12167 bp, 9 predicted proteins | sample TSFL088MetaG_FD_104727 | JGI IMG/M metagenome (GOLD analysis project Ga0154004, IMG submission 104727) | Attine ant fungus gardens microbial communities from Florida, USA - TSFL088 MetaG | ecosystem: Host-associated > Fungi > Mycelium > Unclassified | place: USA: Florida, Lake Talquin State... | reverse complement strand
CCCTAAGATAGTTAGGTTATCTCTATTTCAAGAACAATAGCACTTCTATATATAGAACAATAGGTAGTGATTATGTGATAGACTATCCTGGTACACAAACCACCACAATTATATATTTAAGGATTGTATATCTAAGGATAAACCTCAGACTTAACAATATCTTTTGCTACTTGTCTAACTTTGCTTTTTTGAGAACTTTGATTATCAAATCAAGCAATCACAAATCAGTAAGTGGCTATTTGTGATAGATAATCTATTAGATGAATTATCAAAAGGAGAATTGAAAATAGAGACAGTAGAAGAACTATTTGGTAGAATGAGAAATAAGTTTGAGAAAACAGTAGAAGAGGAGTAAAAAATAGAGCAGCTGAGGACTATTGAGCAAAAGAGAAGGACCTATGATGAGTGTGTCCAGGAATTCAAGAAGATAGCATAAAAAAGTGGTTATAAGAGACAACCTCTCATTAAAAAGTTTAAATAAGGGTTAAGTGGAGCACTTTAGGAGAAAGCTAGCAGAGGCAGAAAGCCCCTCTAGTACAATAGAAGAATAGCAGGAAAGAGCAATAAGGTTGAATAGAAACCAAAGATAGAGTAGAGTAGAAGAAAGAATATTAGAAAGGAATATAACACACTTACAGAGAAATATGCAGTCTAGGGAAAGCTTTGGAGAAGGATCATATGGAGGAAGAGAAGAACAGATTGTATAAAGAGCAGGGGGTCAGAACTTTAGAGGAGGAATACAAAACAACTAAGGAAGACAAAGGCTAGAAAAAGACCCCAATATAATAGATGTTGATAGAGGAAGAAGAGGAGATAGAATGTGCTATATATATGGAAAATAGAGCTATATAGCCAAAAACTATTGACAAAGAAAGAGAAGAGAGAGAAAAATAGTAGAAATACCACAAAAGTCAGCAAAAGACAATAGAGGACAGTAAGCTCTATAAGAACAACTGAAGTAAAGCTTCTAGGAGAATCCTCAGTTTATAAATATACTCTGGAGTATGTTACAACTTATTTTCTAGGAGAATCCTCAAAGAATAGAATGAAGCCTCTAAAAGGGTACTCTACACTATATATACAAGTCCTCTTAGCTATAGAATATTCTAAGGATCAGGATTAGGAATATAGGAGTAGGTAACTAACTAAATATTATGTAAGTATTATTTAATTAGTACAAGGTCACTCTGGTGGACTACTACTAGTGTATCAGGAGTACGACTTAGTATAGTCCCCTTATATTCACCTTCCCTCCAAGGTTACTATATCTTAAAGCAATAGGTCTAGAGCAGAAAAAGCATATTAAACTTGATCCAGTGGATGTATCTGGAAGCTCCTGGGTGTCTACAATGGAAGTCCACTACAAGGTCAAATATGAAAACTTTGGAGGCAAACTTCCAGAAGTTGTGTTTGTAGCTGTATTCCTTTTACTTGATGAGGTATTGGAACTATCTCTAATGCTAGCAGCTGTCAAGGATCTCTTCTACTTTCTACTCCTTTTTTTTATTAATGAGTATAGGCAAGAGGTATTCTTTTGGTTCATGGCCTGGTATTGGATCTTCTGGGGTAATGGACAGTTTAACTATGTTAAAGATAGGATAAAGCTGCCTTATTGAATATGGTAGTTTCAGTTTGTAAGCCATAGGTCTGACTTGTCATTTTACAGTAAACAGACCTAACCTTTGGTGAGAGAGCTTTTAACAGGGTTGGGTAGTCTAGATATCTGATATATCTAGAAATATCTTATCTCCAGGCTTGAAGACAGGGGCTGGGGTCCTTTATTGGTTATAATATTTTGTTATGTCCTCTTGGGCCTTCTATATTATAGACTTGGCTTTTTCTGTAGCATTTCTTATTCTCTTTATGAACTTGTTGACAGTCTCTAGACTGGAAGAGTACTGTTGTGGTTTGAATTCCATATGAGAGGTTCTTCTAGTATCTAGCAGGAACAGAGACTGTTGAGTAGAAGAGTGAATATAGTTGTTATGCTAGAACTCCACCATTAGGAAAAGGTCATACTAGTTGTCCTGTCATTTGTTCACAAAGATGTAAAGGTATTGGTCTAGCTCCTGGTTGATACACTCTATTTGTCTATTTGTCTGTTTGAGGGTGCCAAGTAGTAGAGAAGGCCAATCTGATTCTGAGAAGCCTATAGAGTTCCTGAGTGAAAAGTGTGATGAACTGTAGACCTCTGTCTGAGACTACTTGCCTAGGGAGTCTATAGAATTCCCAGACATAATGGAGGAATAGTCTGGCTGCTCCTTCCATAATTACCATTATGTGTATCAGAATAAAGTATGCTCTCTTCAATATTAAGTCTACTACCATCATTACTACATTATGTCCAGACAACTTAGAGTGTTCCACTACAAAGTCTATGCTCAGGATATTTCACTGTATTTCTAGAACAAAGAGAAGATGGAGTTTACCTACTGGAGGATGTCATATAGGCTTTGTCCTCAAGTACAGGTCATACATACTAATATACTGTCTAATGTACTGAGATATCTGAGGCTACCAGTAGTTCTGGGATATGAGTTCTAGAGTTTTTTACTAGCTAGGATATTCTGCAATCTTTATATTATAGTACAGCAAGACAATACATCTACAAAGATCTCGATTTTAGGAAACATATATCTTGTCTCAGAAGCAAAGCAAACTATTGATATTAGATCACTCCATAGAGTATACTATTTGGCTTAAGAACTGTTAGAGCTTATAAGCTGTCCAGGCTATGGATTCTTCTTGGTCTCTGTTGTAGTTGTCTTTATAGATATTAGAAAGTACGTTTTTTTCTGCCTTCTAGTTTAACATCTTCTAAGACTCAGACAGCAAATATCTCTAGATAGAGAAAAGTAATTTCTTTGTTGTTGGAAGTCCCTATACTATGGTCTAGTCTCTAAGAGAGTGTATCTGGCTTTTCCATAGAATAGCCTAGGCTGTCATAACTTGGCCAAATGGCTAAGTCATTATTTATATTTCTTTTCTTTTTCTTTTCATTTAATTAGGAAATCAATAGGTACATAAGAGAGAATGACTCAAAAGAGATATGTGAGACTTTAGAAATAAAAGTTAATAATAGAATATATATAAGTAGTATACAGTAATTGAATGAGGACTCTATAAAGTTCTTCTTATCAACTTAGACTAGGAGTAGTTCTAAGACATCATAGTCTAAGTTCTTATACTAGAACTCAATTTCTTCATTGGTACTACTCATCACAGAGCCCTGCCACTTCTTATTCTCTTATCTTTCTCAGTACCTGAGTGACACAACTCAGGACCACTATGACATTGCTGGGCCCTAGGCTTAAGGGGACTTAATAGTCAGTTAGAAACTATTGGTAAAAGCATAGTACCAAGCTCAGATATTATGTCTGAGACCTGATCTTATAATTAGGTAGTGTTGTGTAGTATACTTGTGCCATTCTTAGTAGAAATCTTGTACTGAAGTCCTATTGTGGGCTATACATGCAGAAAAGTAACACTGCATTCTTAAGAAGGTATTTAGGTTAGGGATTCTTTTCTTAGGGTGATAGTATAACTATATTACTAGGGCAGTAGTAAGTAAGGCAGTAGGTGTCTAGCTAGATGAAGATCTTGCACCCTAGTAGACATAACAGTAGTAAGATCATTTCTTATTTGACTTCTTTAGAGATGTAGTATCATATCTATTACAAATGACCACTTACTGATTTGTGATTGGTTGATTTGATAATCAAAGTGCTCAAAAAAGCAAAGTTAGACAAGCAGCAAAAGATATTGTTAAGTCTAAGGTTTATCCTTAGACATACAGTTCTTAAATACATAATTATGGTAGTCTATGCACTAAGACAGCCTACCACATAATCACTATCTATTGTTCTACATATAAAAGTACTATTGTTCTTGAAATAGAGATAACCTAACTATCTTAGGGCAGTTCTTTGTTCTATTCAAGAACAAATAATAATCTATAGATAAAGATCAATGTTATATACAAATATTGAGGACCTTGTATCTGGATAGGATCTTATTGCCTTGGGTTCTATTTATAGCCAAAAGAAGCACATTGAAGAGAGCTTCACAATGGTCATTAAAGCAAATGATTATGTTAAGCGGTTCCCAAGATATCAGCAATTTAGTGCCTGGTAACTTGGTAATTGCTAACTGATCTGCTGATAACTTGGTGAATACTGATCACCTTGAGATATTTTTGGTACTGTTTGAAAGGTCTTCTTAAGGGCTTTTGGTGGCCATTTAGATTGTTAAAACTGGTCAAGTATACTCAGAGTTATGGTCCAAATGAAGTTTGTAACAATATCTCTAGAGCAATATAACTCCCTTATAGGTGGAATGCTCAACCAATGGTGTGCTCTTGCCAAACTAAGGGCAGAAATAGAAGGTAAAAAAGAAAGGATATGTTGGGATGTAAAAGGTTTGGGTATCTGGCCTGTAACTGTAGGAATAAAAAAGAAGAAAAGAAAAATAGGTTAATTTTCCAGAATAAATTTAAAGTAATAATGAGTAGGGTGATGCAATGTGGAGTAAGGGAAGAGGTAAAAGTGAGGAGGCAAGAAATAATGGAGAAAGTAAAATGTTTTAGATGTTGGAAGATTAGTTATCTCAAATATATTACAAACTTTATTCAGACCATAATTCCAGAGATACTTGACTGATTTTGACAATCTAAATGACTACCAAAAGCCCTTAAGAAGACCTTTCAAATGGTACCAAAAACATCTCAAAGCAATCAGTATTCACCAAGTTATCAGTAGATCAGTCAGTGATCATCAAGTCACCAGACACTAAATTGCTGATATCTCGGGAACTACTTAACATAATCGTTTTCTTCAATGATCATCGTGAAGCTCTCTTCAATATACTTCTTTTGGCTATAAATAGAACCAGAGGCAATAAGATCCTATCCAGATACAAGGTCCTCAATGTTTGTACATAACATTAATTTTTATCCATAGATTATTATCTGTCCTTGAATAGAACAAAGAACTGTCCTAAGACAGTTAGGTTATTTCTATTTCAAGAACAATAGCACTTCTATATATAGAACAATAGATAGTGATTATGTAGTAGGCTATCCTGGTGCACAGACTACCACAATTATATATTTAAGAATTGTATGTCTAAAGATAAACCTTAGACTTAACAACATCTTTTGCTACTGTCTAAACTTTACTTTTTTGAGCCTTTTGATTATTAAATCATCAACTTGCAAATCAGTAAGTGGCTATTTGTGATAGGTTACTCTCCTCCATTCTCTTCAATACTTCTTTTACTATCTCATTATGCTTTTTTTCATTCTCTATTCCCACCAACACATCATCCATAAATGCTACTACATCTCTAGTATCAATTAAGTTTCTAAGAATGTCATTTATCATTGTCTGGAAGGTTGCTGACAAGTTTGTGAGACCAAAAAACATAACTATGGGTTCATATACCTCTAGATATGTAGTAAAGGTAGCCTTTTATTTGTTCTCTTTCTTTATCTGTACATTGTTGTACTCCTATCTTAGATCCATCTTTGTAAATACTTTCTTTGTACCTATAGTATTGATCAAGTCTAAAATTAATGGTAATGGATAGTTATTCTTGACTGTTCCTTTATTCAGATATTAATAGCCTTGTACTATTCTTTTTTTTCTATTCTTTTTCCCTACAAAAAATACTGGTGAAGTTTGGAACAACTTTGAGAGTCTAATATACCCTTTCCTCAACTATTCTTCTATAAATTCTCTTATTTTCTTATTTTCTTCTTTCAATATTGAGTATGTTCTTTCTTTCTTTGGCACAAAATCTTTTCTTAGATTCATTACATGGTCCCAAGGTTTTCTCACTGGTATTTTTTCCAATTCTACTTTTTTGAATACCTTAAGCCACTTGTAAAATCTCTATGGTACTATTTTTCTCACTTTTTCTCTATCTAATTCAACTTTATCATCAAATTTCTCTTTCATCAACATCTTCCATTCATTTTTCTCTGATTTTTCTATTGCTCTGATTCTCCTCTCTATTTTCCTTTTTTTTTCTGTTTTCTTTTTTGTTACTATACTCCTCCCATAGATTGGTAGACATCTCATCATTTTGACTTCTCTAGTCTTCTAATTTATCTTAGAGTTATGCACTTGCAACTATAGTATACCCAGTATGATGTTTGTTCTTCCCAGATCATATATATCTATTCTTATTCTTTTCACATGGCTTTTGTAGTACATATTTACCTCTACCTGGTATGTAATTGCCCCTCCACTATTATTTGTACTATCTATATTTCTTACTACTAGTAGTCTTTCTAACTTCTACAGCTTAAATCTATTTCTTACTACCATCTTTCTGTCCATAAACATCCCTGTTGCACCACTATCCAAGAGCACTTTTACTGTTATGTTTTCATACATATCCACTTTCTCTACCCCAATGTTTAGCCATACTTCTTTTAGTATTTTGAATGTTTTTCTAATGTCTCTTTGCTTGTCCTCCTCTTGTACTGCACTTTTTGGAACTTCTGTTTATGCACCACTCTACTGCATCTTTCCCTATGGGGTGTGCTGCCACTCCCCAATTCCACTATGGTTTCTTTTTTCCTGTCTTATATTCTGGATACAGGATCTTACTCCTTTTTTATTCCTGTACTCTTTTTCCCATTGTATCTTTTCTTTTATACTTTGTATACTGTACTCTTGTCATCTCTTCCCTTCTTGCTTCTTTTTCTCTCCAGTTCCATACTTCCTGGAAAAGGTTGCACCACATGTTTTTTACTTGTTTTTCAAGGAAAAACTCTTGTCTCTGATTTTTATAGGTTTGAACCCTCTTGTCTTCACATTTCCCATACTCTATATAGGTTGCTACTGTCTCCTCTATGATCCATCCTCTCTCAAGTAGAAGTGTCTTTTCTAGAAACATGCTCCCCTTATTACAATATTTCTATATCTTTTCCCATGTGGGACATGTCAGCCTTCTCTTTTACTGTACCTTTTGTAGTTTAACCATATATGCCACCAACTCTCTTCTCTTCTATTTTTTTACTTCTATGTTTAGACACTCCTATTTGTGGTACCCAACCCTCTAACATCTAAAATACTTTACTTCCTCTATTCTTTTCTGTTACCTCACCTCTACTTCATTTCTCACTCTACACTGCATTACCCTAGTCACCAACATCTCATATCTATTTTAGGGCTTTTCTCTTTTCTCTTTCTCCTCTTTTTTTCTTGTCCTACAATTATGAGCTAGATGTTCAAACTTCCTACAGCTTCAATATTCTCTTTCTCTTCTTCTCTCTAACTGTGCCCTTAGTGAAGCAAGAGCTCACTTTTCTTTGAGCATATTGCTCAGGAGGTTGTTATATTGTTGTTAAGACATAGTGTTAATACCTCAAGATCAAAGTAAAAGGTTTTTGATCTTACTTAAGTTATGGCAGTCCCTAACTGACTACCAAGTCCTCTTAAGCTAAGGGCCCAACTATGTATAGAGATAACTAGCAATTGCAATGATTACCAGTCAAAGATCAAAATAATGTAAGAGTGAAAGAATAGACAAGACTTGAGGTGAACAGTATCTAAAAAGTAGTATCAAGTTTTTCTGTTATACAACTCAAGTTAAGTTGACTCAGTAGCTAAGTCTTTAAGAGTTACAAAGAGAACTCAATAGGATTCTTGTTTAATTATGCTATTTGCTCTTATTTACATTGATGGTATTCTACAACTAGCCAAGAGGCTACTAGTTCAATTCTCTTGTCTATTATTCTATAAATATATATCTTTGGTCATAGTCAAGGTGACTCATAACAAGATATTAATGGCTTGCTCCATTTCTGAGGAAAAATCTATATCCTTCAGATCCCAGACCTATACAGGAAGATAGTAGTCTTGTATTATAATATTAAGATTGCTAGACATTCTAGAAGGTAGAAAATGTTAGAGCTAGTATCCCATGATTACTAGTGGCTCTAGATGTTTAGGTATATTAGACAGTATATTAGTATCTGTGACCTATGTCTTTGTATAAAAGCAACAAAACACCCTCTAGTTGGAGAATTGCATCCACTTTCTATACTAGAAATGAGATAGGATATTCTTAGTATAGATTTCATAGTAAAACTCCCTGAGTCCTCTGGATATGATGCTGTCATAATAGTAGTAAACTTTATGTCAAAGAGAGTCCACTTCATTCTAAAGCACATAATAGTAACTATAGAAAAAGCTACTAGACTGTTTCTCTACCATGTGTAAAAGCTCCATGGACTGCCCTAATATGTAATCTCAGACCATGGATCCCAGTTCATGGTACTTTTCACCAGAGAACTTTATAGGCTACTAGGAATCTAATTAGCATCCTCTATAGTCTGGTATCCACAAACCAACAAACAGATGGAGCATATTAACCAAGAGCTCAACCAATACCTATGGCTTTTTGTTAATGAAAAACAAGACAACTGGTATGATCTATTGTATATGGTAGAATTCTAGCACAACAACCATGTGCATACCTCTATCTAGCAGATTCCATTCTTCCTTGATACTGGACACATCCTTTGTATAGGCTTTGAACCTAGGTAACAACCCTCCAGACTAGAAATAGTAAATGAGTTCATGGAATAAATAAGAGTAGTAGTTGAAGTATCACAAATGGCTACTTACTGATTTGTGATTGGTTGATTTGATAATCAAAGTACTCAAAAAAGCAAAGTTAGACAAGTAGCAAAAGATGTTGTTAAGTCTGAGGTTTATCCTTAGACATACAATCCTTAAATACATGTTTATGCACTAGAACAGTCTACTATATAATCACTACCTATTGTTCTATATATAGAAGTGCTATTGTTCTTGAAATAGAGATAACCTAACTATCTTAGGGCAGTTCTTTGTTCTATTCAAGAACAAATAATAATCTATAGGTAAAGATTAATGTCATATACAAACATTAAGGACCTTGTATCTAGATGAGATCTTATTGTCTCTGGTTATATTTATAGCCAAAAGCAGTACATTGAAGAGAGCTTCACGATGATCATTGAAGCAAACAATTACATCAAGTGGTTTCTGAGATATCAGTGATTTAGTGTCTGGTGACTTAGTGATTGCCAACTGATCTGCTGATAACTCAGTAAATACTAATTGCCTTGAGATGTTTTTGGTACCTTTGAAAGGTCTTCTTAAGGGCTTTTGGTGGCCATTTAGATTGTTAAAATTGGTCAAGTATTTCCAGAGTTATAGTCCAAATAAAGTTTGTGACATTTCTCTTATTCCAGCTAAAGTAGATATATAGGGTAGATACATGGTAGCTACCTAGTCTACAGATTGATGTCTCTTTGTCCTTTGTTTATATTTTTCTTTTTCTTCTATATATTTCTTAAACTCAGACTTTGGACTCTTGTTCAACATTTAATAACATCTCTTTATCTCTAAAATTAATAATCATCCATAATAGGAGATTAGGGTACAACACATATATTGTATCACAAATGGCCACTTACTGATTTGTGATTGGTTGATTTGATAATCAAAGTATTCAAAAAAGCGAAGTTAGACAAGCAACAAGAGATGTTGTTAAGTCTGAGGTTTATCCTCAGACATATAGTTCTTAAATATATGATTGTGGTAGTCTATGCACTAGAACAGCCTACCACATAATCACTACCTATTGTTCTACATATAGGAGTGCTATTGTTCTTGAAATAGAGATAACCTAACTATCTTAGGACAGTCCTTTGTTCTATTCAAGGACAGATGATAATCTATGAGTAAAGATTAGTGTTATGTGCAAACATTGAGGACCTTGTATCTCCATGGGATCTTATTGCCTCTGAATCTATTTATAGCTGAAAGAAGCGCATTGAAGAGAGCTTCACGATGGTCATTGAAGCAAATGATTACGTTAAGCGGTTCCTAAGATATTGGCAATTTAGTGTCTGGTGACTTGGTGATCACTGACTGATCTGCTGATAACTCAGTGAATACTGATTGCTTTGAAACGTTTTTGGTATCGTTTGAAAGGTCTTCTTAAGGGCTTTTAGTGACCATTTAGATCGTCAAAATCGGTCAAGTATTCCTGGAGTTATGGTCCAAATGAAGTTTGTGATACATTGAAGCCAAGATCATCTCCCTTTTGTCATATCTGAACTTCTGCTCCTTGATATATATCTTGGAGTATAAGTATATTTTTTTTCTATACTAGCTAGTACTTTTTCCCTGTGATATATACTATCTCAGAGTTATTCTATTAGCTAATTACTACTTTATTCTCTGCTCTTGACAGAATCTATAGACTTATACTGGTTCCTGCTACTAGTCATTCTTTTATTATTATGTTTCAACATTCAGCTGCTCCTTTCTTCAGGAATAATACTATTCCTTTAATAGACCAGGTTTCTAGCTGTTTTACTCCTGGTCTCTCTAGGAGGTCAAGGTACCTCTATCCTAGAACATTCCATACTCTGGGATGTTCTCCTCTTACTCCACTACCAGTGGATTTACAGAGTTTCTATAATGTAGAACTGTCTTTTATTCCTTATACTGACAGCAATCTAGAATAAATTGATGCTCCAGCTCCTATTCTAGCTCTGTCTTTTCATACTCCTTTATCTGTTATATCTACTAATTGCAATCCCTTTGACAATCAGCTAGCTTATACTCTCTTTTGACTTTCAGAAAATCTTGAATGAGAAATACCATCTATACCAAGACCTCACCAGATAAAAGCCTAAATTCTGGATATCTTTGACAGCTCAGATCTCCATAAGTTTAATAATTTTCTGTTCCAATGTCAATTCTATTTCTAGACTAACTTACAACATTTTCTTTTGGATGAGTTAAAGATCAATTTTGCAATGACCTACTTATCTAGTATCATGCAGGATTGGTTTGAGGTCACTTTTCAACAAGAAGACCATGGATATACTCAGCCCTGGCTTTTTACTTGGTACCTTTTTGTAGATGAGCTCTGAGTTCATTTTGGACTATTGGATTCAGTTGGTGATACAGCTAGTCTTATCAATAATCTCCAAATGAAACCCAGAGATAAAATTGCAACTTACAATGTGGATTTCATATGGTATGTAGTACAACTAAACTGGAGCAATAATATTCTCTACTACCAATACTACCAGGGACTCTCCAATCACCTCCAGAATCTTATTTCAAATTAAGAGCAGGACAAGCATACTTCTTTCTATGCAATGTACTAATTGGTAATTACTTTTGACAATTGCTATTGGGAGCATAATTGTTATGAGAGCCCTAAGAAGGAAATGGTCTCCTATGCATTTAAACACTTAATCCAAAATCTCAAGTCATACAATAAGATCAAGGTATAAATAGCATGGGAACTTAGGAAGCCAAATCACGTAACAAGGTCAAGTGACCATAGAACATTCTGGAAGAACATATGATTATTGTTATGAGAGCCCTAAAAGGAGAAAAGTTTCCCAAGCATTCAAACATTTAATCCAAAACCTCAAGACGTACAATAGGGTTGAGATATAAATAGTGTGGGAACTAAGGTCATGTGACAAGGTCAGGTGATCACAGAACATTTTGGAAAGACATGTGATCATGGACTAAGGGTACAACCACTGTAAAAGTAGTATAAGTAGTAGTTCAATCCAATGAAGAACTCTATCGAGTTCTTCTTGAACATCTACCTAGGGTGATCACTAAGAGCATTCACTGCCTATCAATAACAATCATAGACTAGTAATAGTACAGCCACTGTAAAATAGTATAAGTAGTAGTCCAATCCAAGAAAGAACTCCATCAAGTTCTTCTTGAACATCTACCTAGGGTGATCACTAAGAGCATTCACTGTCTATTGATAACATAAGAACTCAATACCCCACTGTTGACCCTGCACCTTGCAGCCTCAACATCCTTACTTATACTTACTCTCTTATCATTCTCGCTAATGGGCACAGTGCTCAAAAGTATCTTGGATAGTAGGCTCTAGCTGTAAAGAGGACTTCACTGTCAGTTAGGGACAGTGGGTAGATGGCCTGGACAAAGCTCGTGTCCCTGCCTGAGACCTGACCTCTATACCGAGTGGGCTCGTAACTAGTTCTTTCACTATCAGCTCTGTGCTACCAATCCATTGTGACTGGTCTATACAGAAGAATGACAGAAACCTCCTAAAGGCCCATTTAGCTTAGAGATTCTCTTCTTAGGGATAATACT
>Ga0154004_1000373_pt1 | contig 12185 bp, 15 predicted proteins | sample TSFL088MetaG_FD_104727 | JGI IMG/M metagenome (GOLD analysis project Ga0154004, IMG submission 104727) | Attine ant fungus gardens microbial communities from Florida, USA - TSFL088 MetaG | ecosystem: Host-associated > Fungi > Mycelium > Unclassified | place: USA: Florida, Lake Talquin State... | reverse complement strand
TTTGTAGGATTTAATTTAAAATTTACTGGCTGATGGTTAAAATCAGCTGAGATCCTCATATGCTTTAGAAAAGGTACTATACCTAACCCACCAACTGATCATATTTTCCAGATTGCAATGTCTATGGCCACCGCCGTGGTCTTAAGATGATGTAGGAGGGCGTTGATGAGGCCTATTGTCATCATGGTGCTCTTGAGATAGAGTACAAGAACATTGATGTTGCCGTTGTGAAGACCATTCCCGGTGTGGAAAGCGAGGGCCTGAACGACATCAGCGGACTTGAGCACGATCGATCCCGTCCTCTAACAGGCATTCCCAAGGATGAGCAGCGATGAGAAGAGTATTCTGATGGATAAAAGAGGTGACCTGATAAGCGTCTTAGAGGACTATCAGTGGAGAGAATCATTGTGGCAGTCGTACTGAGACAGGTGGAAATAAGTTGGAAGAGTATCAGTTAGAGTAGGTGCAGTTGACGGAATCATGATAGAAGTAGGCCTGTTTTGACCCAAACTGTAGTTCGAGTTGTAGCGACGGTGTGGGTAAAGACGATTTAGTAATCGATACTACCTACCCAGACTCCTCAACACAACTGAGTTTGAGTGGATCGAGGTTTTCTGCATCCGTCTACAGCAGTATGGACGATGTGTGTTGATACTGTGGACGGAGGCATGGCATCCTGACTGTAAATAATAATCAGCTTAAATTACAGGGAATGTCGGTTGATGGGCTCACTTAGCAAAGTGCTATGCTCCAATAACACTTGCGCAGCTCATTCTCAAAATATCTCTTGCAACACCCGTCACCTCCGCATCGAGTTGAAAAATTCGTACTCGAAAGTCGTTATCCTCTCATCGAATATCATCTTCTGCAAGAATGCCATCAACACAATTTGGCTGGCACACTTGCCAGGACTGCCCTGTTTCAGCGTTGGGACAATATTGGCTCAGGGCAAGGCGGTAGATATTGCTAGACCAGTTTTCAATTCCGGCAGATCGTTGCATGCGCTGTTCGTAGCTCTCTCTCGGAAAATCAACGAAGACGAGAGAGAGATAGAGAACAACTTCGCAAGCAACACAGCTAATCGTGTTCGTATCGATAAGACCGATGGTGACAAGATCCTGCAAGCAATGACCAACATTGCGTTCACCTATGTACATGAATAACATCGTCAGGTCCTTGGTTTTGTAAATCCCATTTGCATGAGCCATTTCCTTGAACAGAGGTGGATAGTTGACCTCAACAGGGCTTATTCATGGTAAATGTCGAGATCCAGAATAGGACTAGCAAGGGAGCGTTGGTTTGAGCGATATAAAACCAAGCATGAATACATACGTTTCTTTTGATTAGTAACTTTGACAGGTATAGCAAACCTGGCCAGACTGTCGCTAAATAGTGAATGAGCCTTTACCCAGTCAAGCAGGCGACAGTTCCTCCTATACGGCTATGGATGTTGCATGGAATATACCAATCGAAATTGCTTGCACCAGTGATAGTTGAACCAGGGGCTGTGGTGAAAACACCAAGGCAGTGCTGGTTGACCTTTTGGAAGGGGAATCAGGCACTATTTCCAGCGAGATTCCAACCGTCGTAATTGTCGGTATTGCCGTCGAATCCCGCTGCAGCAGGGGCCTAAAAGTTGGTGAAGTTATAACTATAGCCGCAGATAACAACAGACATACTCAAAACACTATCCCACAAGTCGGGGACCTTGTTGCGGGTGTCCCAGCATAGCCTCAGTGAAGGCAAAAGTCAAGAATCCGACGCCTGCCATTGGGATGAGGATAAGATTGAGAAGGCCCATATTCTCTCGCTATGCACGCCGCTACTCTGAATTGCAGAGACCTAAAGCGAGAGGATCGTCAAGATGGAATGACAGATAACAACGGCATCATAACCCACCACATTGACGCATGAGAAAAGTCGGAACCCAGATCATAATCATGTGGCAGTAGATCATCCACAGGCTACTGGGGCCAGGGCCCTTCCGTCTGGCAAAGGCTGCTGACTGATGGGTACTGATTATTGTGCCTTCTTCCGTCTGAAGCTCCCAGGTTTGAAGAGTGCAAGGCTTTATTCATCCACATCCTCATGGCTAAGGAGTGACTGTCCCCATCAGAGGGTGTCCTGCTGCGGGAAGTTTCCCGTTGCTGTACGCATTGAAAAAAAATCAATAAAATGAACCTGAGTAGACACTGAGCTCCAGGAGGGTTTTAATACTGAGCCGTCGGTTCTCGGATTTATCGCTGCCCGACTCGCCCCTGTGATCAAGAATAAAAATTCGTATTGATTGTCAGACGGAACCAAAACATGGCCGACAGAAAGCACGCACATGAGAAGCATGCTCTGGTCCTGGGTGGTCCTGCGCATGAGGTGTTGCTTTCCAGCTGAAAGATGTGCAGGGAAGGGTAGTGTCTCTGTGTTCGGATTTCCGCAGACGCACTTGACGGCATCACACCCACTTAGGCATTCCCCTCCTGTTCAAGTTGAGCAACATAGCTACGATAGGACCACTGACGATGGCCAGGATCAATTTTGTGGACGGGATGAACCAAACTCTTCTTTAGAGACATCGAAGAGCTCTGGGCTTTCCAAGTCACCTGCATAAGGGAGATGGGCCTGATAAGCGGAGGACATGTTACGCTGTCTGGGAGCATCGAACTGAGAACTCCGGTCACCACAGTCGGTATTCTGGGAGGGAACATTTTGCTGCCTGTACTTAGAAGAGAGGTGCGAGAGGGTTCGGAATCACTATTGATCATTAACTTCAAACTAATTTCAAAAATTAATTAGTAAACCCTAATCGATGACTGATTTATCCCACAAAGATATTTTTTTGCTGATGTGGGTCATCACTCATTGACTCATTGGGTCGTTGACCCGATCTTTTTCAGAGTAGACAATGTATCGATTATATACATCAGGATGAGGAGAAAACAAACGACTAGGTAATGTATCGAGGAGAGTGAAAAGAAACAACTAGGTAATGTATCGAATTGAGGAGATGGAAAATGACTAGGGAAATTGAGGAGGATGAGAAAAAGACTAGGCAGTATATCGAATTGAGGAGATTGACAAGAAGTGACCAAGCAGTATATCGAGTTGAGAGGATGGAAAATGATTAGGTAATGTATCGAATTGAGGAGAATGAAAAAATGGCTAGGCAGTGCATCGGATCGGATGGGATCAAGGAGAATGAAAAAAATGGAGAAAAATAATCAGTAAACAGAATGGCACCCTACAATTTACCCTACAAATAAATGAAAAAAAGATTAAAATGCATTCAAACCCAACAAACAAGAACCAGAACCTCTCAACACAATCCAACACCCATATACTCTCAAAGAACAATACAAGACACACAAGAGCCCGCTGCTCAATACCCCGAAGGAGAGCAAGGTACGGTCAGGGTTCAAGTACGTCCCAAGAGAGTATGACGGGCTACATGGAGTGGAGTCGTCTGTCCGTCGTCAAAGGTATGAAAGCAGGTCGAAAAAGAATGGAAACAGGTTGAGAAACAACAGGGTGCCTTCTGTAAAAGAGAATGATCCTATACCGAAGGAAAAGCACTGCCTCGAGCCACTGAAAAAAATTAACACGAAAGATGATAAGGAAAATGATGAATATCAGTGCCAATCGTATTTCGCGCCAATCAGATCTCAGCCAGGGGATCAATTTGCCAACAATCAATGCAACAGAGCCTACAAAAGCTCTGGTATGCAGGTGGGTAACGATGCAATCCAGGGGGGGTCATGACGACGAGAAATAGGCCATCGAAGGACGCCGCAGACGATGATCCTTTATGAATTAAGATGTGATGAAAAGCATCGCTGAGACTAAGTTGCATCCATCCATCTTGTTTGATAATGAGACGGTCACTGCTTCATACGATTTCGTTGCGGAAGTTTCTTTATTGGACGACCTTTCTTATCCACTAGACGACCGTGTCTATCCCGCTGCTGCGGAGGTGCAGTTCCAATGGTGAAAACCACTGGGGTAAATGCAGGAGGCGCAGAAGATGTGTTTGGAGCAGGAGTGTTGAAAGGTGAGCTGAATGCGGATGGGTTGAACTGATTGACTGATTGAATTGATTGGGAGTTGACTGATTGAATTGATTGGGTGTCGACTGATTGAATCGATTGGGTGTCGACTGGTTGAACTGATTGGACTGGTTGAACTGATTGAACTGATTGGGCTGATTGAACTGATCGATTAGATGAATTGGACTGATTGAACAAAGTAGGACTGACCTGATTAAACTGGTTGGGATTGACCTGATTGAACGAATTGGAATGTGACTGATTGAATTGGTTGGAATTAGACTGATTGAATTCCGTAGGATTGGACTGATTGGGATTGAACTGGTTAAATTGATTGGCATTAGGATTGGATTGATTAGCGCCTGCTTCCAACGGTACCCCCGACGGAAACGAGCTGGGACCGGCAAAAACAGGAGGGGGAATAGGAGTGGGTTCGTTCCAACTTGGGCCCGAGCCAAAGAACCCTGGTGCTGCCAAAGTGTTGCTACATCCAGGCCCACCAGAATGCTGTCCTAAACCACCCGGCGTGGATCCGTGAAAGCTTTCTGCGCTCTGGGACAATTGACCAAATGACTGGCCAAAGGGCTGCGATCCGATGACCGGTGGATTACCGACGTTGAAACCACTGGAAGTAGATGTATTGTTCGGAGGGCTCACATCCATCTCCCAATCCATCTCGTAATCCTGATCGTTATCATTGGGTAGAGCTCCAGCATGGGACGATGACGGGTCGTTCACTGATAGGCAATAAGTACAATACTGACAAATCAGACACAGGTCACTTACCACCATAAGATGTAGGACCGGCTGGAGCATAAGCTTGCTGACCGAGTGACAAATTTTGGTCTCTTTGAGCGTTCACTGATAGGCAATAAGTACAACACTGACAAATCAAACACAGGTCACTTACCACCATAAGATATAGGACCGGCTGGAGCATAAGCTTGTTGACCGAACGACAAATTTTGGTCTCTTTGGGCGTTCTCAGTCTTCTTCTCACCGTCCCAAAATGAATTTGCAGGATCTTCGATAGGAAGACTAGGAACGAGAGGATTGACATGACCCATTGCATTGACATTGGCACCGGGAGTACCATAGCTGAACGGTATACCGGGGGGAGGATATTGATGAAGCAGCATGTAAAGACGCAGGATTTGACACAGAAGTGGTGCTTCCCTGGGCACCAAATATCGGAGGAGGGGTTTTGATCTCAAGAGGTTTTCTGAAAGCTGCAGAGCTGGCGGAGAAATTGGGAACACCAGAAACTGTTGATTGCATCCCTTGGGCAGGCGGTACTCCAGACGTCGAGTGTGGAAGTGATCCCATGTAGGGTGGGGACCTTTGGCAGCCGCGGCATCGTGTTCAGTAGGCTGTATCTAGGACAGTAGGCTGTATCTAGGAACAGACGTCAGTCAAAAAAAAATTACTGGTTGTAGAATGACCCACATTTTCGGTAAAGTTGGAAGGTTGAAAACAGGTACATTCTTGGCGGCCTCCTCAAGCATCGCCATTTCCTTATCTCGGTCAGGCATGAAGCCATCGCCCTCTGCTGGACACCTAGCTCTGGAGCGAATTGCATAAGGTGGAGGAATATTGTTTTGCAATTTCACACGACCAACTCGTAAGAAAGATGCACCAGACATCGACAATGGACCTGAAGCAACAGGAAAACAATCATTTTGAATAGGTGGGACGGGGACTCCCATGGATATTGAAGGTGAGAGTAGAACTTTTTCCGCTGATTCCATAGATACATCCACGGACATTGGGGAATAATGTCGACCAGATTCCACAGATACATCCTCGGGCGATGGGGCGAAGGTTGAGTATTCGTTGCTTCCACGATCGTGTTGTTAGACACTGACACTGGAATCTGAGTATTCGCTACTTCTGAAATTGCATCATTAGGCACTGAAGTTGAAGGCTGAGCGGCTTGTTTGAACCGTGCAGTTGTTTCCCGGGATTTTGTTTGCGGGAGATATTGGAGTCAGAAATTTTGTAAAGAATCGGATTGTGGGGGCGAGGATAGAGGGCGAGGAGACAGGCAAGACAGACCTGGTTCAGAGACTGCGTGTGGGAGGCTTTGTGGTGCAAAGGACCGGGGCAGCTATGCCCCACCTCTGCAAGGGCTGAGGCGGCATTGTTGAATGGAGGGAAGAGGGGATGACAGCAACGATGAGAAAGGCATCAGAGCGTTCAGCACATGAGCAGTATACAACCACAGAGAAGGAGGGGCCAAGAAGTTTGAGAAGAGTAACAAATGGACAGACAATTTGCGGGTAATGGTATCGCATGAGAAGTGATTCATTAAGGCAATTCCAATCAAACAGTAAAAGACAACAGCTGTAAGCAGGAGTGATGATGTAAGCAAAATTGACAGTGGCAGTGCGTTTGATCTATACAGTTGTTATCTTTTCAAGCTTATTGATTATCGATGGGCTGTTTAGATAAGATTCCAAAATTGAGTTTGTATCACAACAGAGCTCATGCTGTGAAATTAGTCTGGGAAAACTTCCACCACCTATTTCCTGAGACTCTGTTGTCCACCTTCTTCGTCTCTTCAAGCAGAAAAAAATTAAAAGGTTTTGATCCAGAGGAACATTCGCGCGGAATTTCTTCATACAATAGATCTCGGGGCACATCAGATAAACCACTCCATCCAATAAAAAAAAGTTCCAAGTATCCAATGTTCCAGCATGACAGCCATCCCAAGTATACAGCTCCTCTGTTTTTGGATTTCCCGTTCTGATAATATTGTAACTACTTCCAAAAGAGTTGCTTGAATAGCCAGCGATTGTAAGAAACAATCCAATTTGATCAGCATTTTTGTATAAAAAACCTATGCGCATTGCCAGAAGCGGAAGCTTCAATTTCAGATGCAACATTGTGTTGAAGATAGATGCAGGGGTGAAAGCCGTTTGTCACATGCAAACGAGGACATACTTTAGACTTCTCACTGTCAAGTAGGGAAATGTCCCGAATCACGCGCCTGGAGTGATTTTGTATCGTATGGAAATCGAAACCTGATTTCATGATCATCTCTTTTTGATCATCTTTTTTTTGGGTCGACAATTTACACGGTGCTCGATCGCAGTCCGTGGTAGACGCATCTACTTAAATATGCCACTTGAATACACTATAAAGAACAGAATGAAGACTATGGGTAGGAAAGGTTTGGGGGACGTGCTTAGTTTGCAAAGTCTCTGAGTCATTCTATGCTATCCAGAAAACAGAATGCACGAGGGTTGATTTGAAGGAAATCGACTATCTTACTTAGGACATATTCAACATAGTTGTATCTTCTGTAGAGCGGGCACTCACGTAGCACATGGTGTCGTGTTTCGAGTTGATTGTTGTTGCATGCACAGGAATTAGCTTCGTTCGGGAGGAACCTTGCTCTATATTTGCCTATAGAAGCATGATTGGTGATGAGTCTGGTGGCTCTTGCGTACGTGGAGTCTGAGGTGTCAATGGTGTTGAGCCATCCTCCTCCCTTTGTGTACATTGGGAGGATGACATGATCGTCGTTGTCATAGGTGTCCAGAAAATTGTTCCCCTTGTATTGGGAATTCTCAAAGAACATTTGCCACGTTAAAATGAGGTCATCGCACTCGGATTTGCGGCAGTAATCCCAGGACTCTTTGTTGGGGTATTTTATGGGTAGTCGAAGCGACTTTGTTTGACTGTCAAATCTGTGGTGCAAGGGCCATCTGTTGTCGCTGGGGCAGTCCCAAAATTGAATGGAATTGGCAGGGTTTTTGCTGAAGAAGACTCCGAGGCAGTGTGACATGGCGATGGTGTGGCCTTGTAGAGAGTGATTGGACGTATCGAAAAGTTTCTGGACACATTGAATAGAGTCCATGATTACAATTATCTGGTTGATTCATTGTTGATCATCATCGTTTCTCTGGTCTGGTGTACCAGTTCCGAAGTAGATCCTTAAGATGGAAATCCACCTCCCACTCCACTCTCGTAATTAAGAATGAGATAACCACTAAGCCGAATATCGGTAATGATATATTGAGAAGAACAGTCAGGGTTCTACATGGTGAGGATTTTTTTGCACCTCTTCTGCGGAATCCAATAAGCAGCAGTACAGTCGAACCGCTCGAGAGTTGTATGAATTCTCTTGATGTCACGCGGGAATAATGATGCCGTGACAAAGCGATAGCCTTCTCTGCCATTCACTATCCTCAACCCATTAGTACATTACGGCTTGATTCCTGATAGCAGCTCCTGTAATCTTCTTGGATGCTGGTTATTGCTTCATGCGGTATGTCTTCTCGTATCAGATGAATAATCTCAATTAACAAATTCCAGGTCAAGGGTCAATGAAGCCCTGTTACTGGGCCAGGGCACTTGATTATCCTCCTTTGATATCTAGGTTGTGATATTTATTGGATATGGCGTCCGTACGCGCTTTATCAGTAGGAATACGCGCGCTGGTCACAGCAGCTCCACTTCGTCATACCATTGACTTACAGGCAATGTCACCAAGATATGTCTTCGGGCTGCGGCTGTGACAGATCGACTATGTGCATTTGTGGAATTTGGTATGCCTGAGCCCGAGTTGACAGTAATTTCAAGTCTATGGTCTTCCGGCTCTGGAAAGTAATGACGGATTCACAAATACCCAGTGTACGCCTTTCCTGGTTTTGTCTTCTGTTGTGTACACAATTCATAGTTGATGCTCTCATCCAGCTTTCATGAATATTCTCAACATCTATCTTACACGCAGTGTCCAATGGCCCGGTGCTCCACTCTTCGGGTTTGGCGCTACCCTCATGACACTTTTCCAAAACACTCACGAATACTATTGTGAATTTTGTCAAATTTGTCACAACGATTCCTCAACCTTGATCATCTATTGGATCCTACCCAATGGGTGAGTTTACTTCTCATATTGGGCCTTGGAGTATATTATCACCAACCTTTCATTTCTAGACTATGGATCATCGTTCCGTCCATGATTGTTCGGGTTCTGAGTGAGAGCATTATACAATCCCTCGCCGTTGCATCAGATTCGCTCAAGGTGCATTCGAGGAAAATGATATAATGATACTAATCTTGGTTGGATTTTTGATTTAATTTACACTATATGCGCGGACAGGAGATATGCCTATTGGGCCATACCACGCTAACGCTTATCTTCTTTTTAAATCAATGTACGACTAACCTTTGGAAAATGACATGCGGAGCGATGTCTTCCAACGATTGGTCAATGAAACCAGAAATGTTTTTAGACTCGCTTTTCATTCAGCATGCAAATAAATAATTCACAGGCTCGTCACATTATGTTAAGTGAGAATACTAGAGAGTCTCTCAAAGCAGTTTACCATATGTAAGCTACAGAAGCTGGACCGTTGGATCGTTTCGAAGATAGAACTTTTTGCGATGTGAACGTCCTCTAGCTTGAAACAGGATCATGATTTGAAGCTTATTGGAACACCTGTCTGGCACTTACGTGTTCATCAGTCTGACGGTGTGCTGCACATCCTCCCTGTAGTGCCTCGTAGATCTTGCACACGTTGGCATATCGAGAGGTACAAGCAGGCAAGACTACAGGTGACAGCACGCCAGAGCATCTATAGTGACGATGGCAGATTGTGTGCGATTCTGGTTCTGCAGCCGGGTAGCAATGCTGGCAGATTTTCCAGCACCAGGAGACTCCCTTAACCACATTACATTACGACCGTTGACGTTTTTGGCCTGCTTTTCGATTTCTATCAAGATAGCATTGCAGGTGTCTCTCATAAATGGTTCGTGGAGAACTGCCCGAGGGCGCTCACTAGATCATCCAACTCCTTGTCTTTGGCGGCTGTCTTCGCATTGTTAGGTCCATACAATCTTCACGTCATTTATCAGGATGGCTGATACCACAAATCAGACAGTTCCGATCATGGGCACGGAGACTAGCCCTTGCTCTGGTCAGATCTCTACAAGATCAGCAGTAATTCTGTCTCGGAAGCAGTCAAGCTTGCTCCGTAATTCACTTAGTTTATCTTTTTGAGCAAGGATGTACTTGATTGAGACCAATCAGCTGGGTGTTGGATACTTGCGAGGAGTTAGCGAGTGAGTATACTTCGATCTAAAGACTTAGTGCATTTGAAAGTTTGTGATACCAAACCTGAAGTATTTGAGACGGCGCACATAATATATTTTACGTTATCCAGACACATTGATCGCGTTCAAGATGTGGATGACTGTAAATATTGTATTATTTAGGGCTAGTGAGGACAATGACTTAAGTGGTGTGGTGACATGTTTCTGCAGGGACTTTGAGTGGCTCGAGACCGGTTTTGGACGTACGACTTGCTCTCTTGGAGAAGTTACGGCCCTGGAGTTACTTCATGGTCACGTGATCTTTATTTTAAATTCCGCGACAAGCTAGTGCTAAGACGCGGAGGGCCTAAGCAGGATTAATATTTGTGAGTCATTGGGTTTCATCCAGAACTACTTCTCAAAGCGATTTTACATTAGTCCGTAATCCAAATATCTTCGAGAACCCTGGACAGTTCAAGCCATCGAGGTGGCTCGGAGCATCAGAGCTGGATGTTCCCATGTTTGGTACCGGTCCTCGTGCATGCATTGGTCGCAAAGTGGCCCATACTGAGGCTGTCTTTCTTCTGGCACATTTTTCGCGAGACTGGGTTCTCGACATAGACTTGGCACCGGGGGAGACACGTTCAGGGTACGAGAAGAAGGTTATGAAAGTTGGGAGCTTTGCTGGAACTGTCTTACCTATTGACAAAATTTCGCTAAAAGTCAGAAGGCGCTGAGTATATAGTATATATTCCAGGGTATAATAACTGACAATTTAACACCGTAAATCTCCTTTAGGCAACGTCGAGGACGATGAAGGATGCAGTGCAAAAGAAGCTAGATTTTCATCCAGACTGGATCCAGTATCACCCCCTCTTCCTGGGTTCCAGGCTTTGGAACATTGCAGAAGAATGATGAATAACATGAAAAAAAGATCTACAACAATGCAAATCTCTTCAACTGAGATACATTCTCAGAATGATCTGTGCCAAAACACCGTGCTCAAACTCTGCTTCATTGATCCATCCATATTCCATCACCAACCTTCCATCATGATCAATGGATGCAGAGTTTGAGCGCAGTATCTTGGCACAGACCATTCTGAGAATGTATCTCAGTTGAAGAGATTTGCATTGTTGCAAATGATGCCATTCACTTTGTCTCATGTTATTCATCATTTCTGCATCAGGTGTTTAGTAAGCACATAGTTGTGCCATGTAGTAGAACGTAGAAACCTCAGTTCAGCACTTACAGAAACTGAGGTATATTTCCATTTTTATTATCTGACTTAGAAGTAGCTAATTATATCTAGAGTCACGGATACAATAATATCAGTTCAGCACTTACGAACTGAGATTCTCATCTGACAGTTTTGATCAAACTTCTATCTGTAATAAAATGCATTTACTGCCAGAGACCAATGCCCCATCCTTTTCTATGGCAGGGATAATTGTCCTATTGCCTATTTTATTGTTGGCATCGGGAGCCATCATACTAACTCTGAACACTGTTCACTTGTCCCACAGCTATCTCGTCAGAGGTAACAACGTCATAGTCAAATTTCGCATCCGTCTCTTCTTATTTTGCTTGATTGAAGCCGGTTTCATCATTTTAGCATCTGTGTGCTTGGCCAGGCCATTACCCCTCACATTTGGACTTAGCGACTCTAAAATTAAAGGTGGCTTCACTGTCATCTTTATCGTATGGCATAGTCTGGCAGTTTTTGCTGGTGGAAATATCACCATTGATGCTTTCAGTCGAGAGTGGTCTGTTCAATTGGAACATATGGTTCCTGGAACCACTGACAGAGTGTCAACTATCGACTCCGGATGGCTCGAGCGTACCTCACATTATCTTTCAAAGCATGCCAGCAGCACATTCAGGCTTGCTTTCCTAGCCTCATTGTCCCTTATGGCGCTTGCCCCGCTTGCTCCTGGGACTATCAGCATCTCTACGACACTCATCCCCGTTCCGACTACTGTTCAGGTTGCTAGACAGGTCTCTCAAATAGACGATCGCAACTTCCAACAATTTTTTACCACCATAGAACGTGCCAATCTCATTGTTCGACTTGAAAAAATTGAACTTACCCCATTTGGGTTCAAG
>Ga0154004_1000366_pt1 | contig 12262 bp, 10 predicted proteins | sample TSFL088MetaG_FD_104727 | JGI IMG/M metagenome (GOLD analysis project Ga0154004, IMG submission 104727) | Attine ant fungus gardens microbial communities from Florida, USA - TSFL088 MetaG | ecosystem: Host-associated > Fungi > Mycelium > Unclassified | place: USA: Florida, Lake Talquin State... | reverse complement strand
TTCCTTCTCTGACCTTCTACTTGTCCTACATATTTATGTATTCTACTGACATTTACTACTGGATGTATTTTTATCATATTAGGTAATTTCAGCTCAACTGCATTTGTCAATACAATTTTCTTTATTTTATAAGAGCCTACAAACTTCTCTATTAACTTATTTGTTCTTTTTCTGATTATTTGATATTTCAAATTCTTAATACTGAATATTACCAAGTCTTCTACTTTATACTCATTGACTTCTGCTCTCTTTCTATCAGTATACTTCTTTATCTCTTTCTGTGCCTTTTCTAGTGCCACTTTTGTCTTTTCTTGAATTTCCTTTGTTTTTGTTACAAACTTCTCTACTCCTTTATACCTCCTCTTTTTCTTCATCTCAAACCCCATCCTAGAATTCTGTCTATAGTTTACTTTAAAGGGTGATGTTTTCATACTCAAGTGTACTTTGTCATTATATGCAAACTTTGCTGTTTCTAACCAATCTGACCACTGCTCTTGTCTGTGATCTATAAATATTCTTAGACATTGTTTAAGCTCTTGATTGACCCTCTCTGTCTGCCCATCTATTTGAGAGTGAAATACCATTGACATCTTATTTTCAATCTCTAATATTCTATTCAACTCCCTTATTAATTTTGCTACATACTGTGGTCTCTATCTAATATGATACTTTCAGATAAACTATGTAACTTTCACATCTGGAACTGAGTTGAGTATTAGCTTGTCTGCTGGCTATTCTATGTGGTTTTTGTTCCTTTAGCAGAAATTGTACTCTTTCATATATTATTTTACTTTCTTTGTCATCCTTGGCCACTAGAAGTTCCTAGTAACCAATTCTACTATTTCCTAGTAACCAATTCTACTGTTTTCCACTACCTTTCATATCCTCCTACTAGTATATCATGATGTAGTCTAATAATTTCTGCTCTCAATGTATCATTTTTAGGTATATACACTTTTTCTTCTTTATACATTATGCCATCTACTTTTCTCTACTCTTCATCTTGTAATATCTTTACTCCAGCCCACTTCATTTCCTCAACTACCTTGACCATCTTATCATCTTTTACTTTTGATTGTCTTATTTTTTCTAATAAGTCTACTCTTTCTACAATAACTTCTACTTTCTTCGTTCTTTTAACTTCTAGCTATTCTGGCTATACTAATGTCTTATCCTTATTGTCTCTTTTTACTTCTACCTTCCAATCTGGTCTTTTACTCAAACTATCTACTTTTTCTATTTTACTTCCAGAAACGTGTTTTAGTGTAAAGTTAAATTTTGACAGATAGTATATCTATTATACTTGTTTCCTATTCAACTTTTGTGCCTTCATGAAATATTTCAAGTTTTTATAGTCAGTTTATATTTTAAACTTAGTTGTTGTTCCTTCTAAGAAGTACTTTCACATCTCCAAGCATTTAACTACAACTAACATTTTCTTGTCATATATTTCCTAGTTGTAGTCTGTATCACTTAGCAACTTAGAAATAAAAACTATAGATCTCCACAGTTTATCAGTATATTTTATTGATAGCACTCTGTCCATTATATAGTTTGAAGCATTTGTCTCTACTCTAAACTCCTTATCTAAGTCTGGAGCTACCAGCACTAGTTTCATAATAAAAATCCCTTTGAGCTCATCAAATACTTATTCTTGCTCTTTCTTCTACTACTATTTCATATCCTTTCTAGTTAGTAAGTTCATTGGTCTCATTATTCTTGCAAAATCTTTTATAAATCTCCTATAGTAATTGATGAGTTCTAAGAATTTTCTAACTTCTCTAATGTTCTTTGATATTGGCCAACTCAGTACTCTATTTATCTTTTCTTTTTCTATTTCTATTCTATTAGGTTTTATAATGACCTCCAAGAACCCAATTTTCTATACTTTTCATATATATTTCTCTAGCTTCATATATAGATTGTTTTCTTCCAACCTTCTCAATACTTCATTTACAATTTTATTATATCCTTTCTCTGTTTCTGTTTCAACCAATACATTATCTACAAATGTAGTGATCTTTTCTTTGTTGATCAGATCTCTCAGAATTTTATTCATTATTGCCTGGAATATAGCTAGTGAATTCTTTATTTTAAAAAACATTACTGTTAGCTTGAAGAATCTCACATATGTTATAAATGCTCCTTTCTACTCATTCCTTTTCTTGATCCTCATATTATTGAACCTCCATCATAAGTTTATTTTTGTAAATACTTTCTTATTCCCTATGTTGTCTATTAAATCTATAATTAATGGAAGTAAGTAGTTGTTCTTCACTGTCTGGTTGTTTAGACTTTGATAGTCTATTATCATTCTCTTGCTCTTATCCTTCTTGCTTACAAAGAAAACTGGTGATGTCTGAGGGAATTTTAAGGGTCTGATATATCCCTTTCTTAACTGATTATTCATAAAGTTCTAAACTTCTTTCCTTTTATCTTTGGACAAAAGGTAAATTCTTCTCTTTTGTGGTTTAAACATTTCTTTGAGATCTATAGCATAATCCCAAAACTTTTTTGTTGGCATTCTTTTTGACTCTACCTTTCTAAATACTTTCTTCCACTTCAGAAATCTTTTTGGAATTATTTTTTTGATTTTCCTATAGTCTGTTTCAATTTCCTCCTCTTTTCCCCAATCCTTTTTGTCATCTACTGTTCATCTTACAATTTTCTTCTTCTCTAAAATAGTTACTCTTTTTCCTTTCTTTATTTTTCTATTCTCTTTCTCCTTTGTATTTCTTCCACATAGTGGTAGACATCTCATTATCTTGACTTCCTCTATTTCCCAATTAATCTCTGAATTGTATGCCTATAACTATAGCATTTCCAATATTATATCTGTCTTTCCTAGGTTATATATATTCATTTTTATCCTTTTTACATAGTTTTTGTAATACATATTCACTTCTACTTGATGTGTAATTGCTCCTCTACTATTATATGTCTTATTTACATTCTTGACCATCAGTGGTCTTTCTAGTTTCTGTAGTCTAAAACTATGTTTAGCTGCTATTTTTCTATCCATAAACACTCCTGTGGCTCTACTGTCTAAGAGCACTTTCACTGTTGTTCCTTCATGAGTATTTATCTTCTCTACTCCAATATTTAACTATATCTCTCTTAACATTTTAAATGTCTTTCTCAAGTCTCTTTGTTCACCCCTTTTTTTTGCTGTACCTTTTAGAAGCTCTGTCTGTATACTACCTTGCTATACTTTTTTCTCTGTAGGGTGCACCACTTTTTCTTTCTACCTTATATTTTGGGCATAAAATCTTTCTTCTTTCCTATTTTGATACTTTTCTTACAATTGTATTCCTTCTTCTACACTTTATACACTCCACTCTTGTCATTTCTCCTCTTCTTGCTTCTTCTTCTTTCTAGTTCCATACTTCTTGACATAAGCCATATCATACATTTCTTACTTATCTCTCAAGAAGAAATCCTTGTTCTTGATTTTCATAGATCTATATCCTTTTGTCTTTGCATCCTCTATAGTTTATATATGTCACCACCATCTCCTTTGTAATCTATTCTTGCTTAAGTAAAAATATACCTTCTAGAGATGTATTCTACCTTTTACAGTATTCCTGTGCCTTTTTCTATCTAGGACATACTGGCCTCCTCTCCTGCTATATCTTTTATGGTCTGGCCATATACACTACTTCTTCTTCTCTTTTCTTTTTCCTTTCAACCTCAATATTTAGGCACTTCTACTTATAGTGTCCTACTCCCCAATATCTAAAACATTATACTCCCTCCTCAACTATCTTCTGTCTTCTCACTGTTACTTTTTTCTTTACTTTATATTACATCATTCTATTTGCTATCATCTTAAATTTATTCTGGGAAATTGGTTTTTCTTTTGTTTTCTTTTTTCTATTCTTGCAATTGTAGGCCAGATACCTAAACTTTCTATATTTCCAATATACTCTTTTTTTTCTATCTTCTATTACTGTTTTTAGTTTAGCAAGGGCATATCATTGGTTGAGTATTCCACTCATGAGAGTGTTATATTGATCTAAAGACATGATGCTATGTCTCCAGAAAAGTTAGATAAAAAAATAATCTCATTAATATTATATCTACTGGGATGCAAGATCTTTACCCAACTAAACACCTACTGCTCTACTTACTACTACCCTAATACTATGGTTATACTATCACCTCAAAAAGAGGATCTCTAACCTAAATGTCTTCTTAAGAATGCAGTATTACTCCTCTGTATATACAGTCTACAATAGGACTTTAGCACAAGGTTTATAAAGTAAAAAAGATATAAGTAATCTACTGGTAACACTACTCATTTGGTAGGTCAGATCTCAGACACAATATTTGAGCTTGGTACTGTGCTTTCACTGATAGTCCCTAACTGACTATCAAGTCCCCTTAAGTCCAGGGTCTAGCTATATTATAGTAGCTTTGAGTTGTGTCATCCAGATACTAAAGAAGATGAAAGAGTAAGCTAGCAAGGCTCTGTGATGAGTAGTGCCAATAAGAGAATTGAGTTCTAGTATAGTGACTTAGTCTGAGATGACTTAATTGCACTCCTAGTCTAAGTTAACAAGAAGAACTTGATAGAGCTCTTGTTCAATTCTATATACTACTTATATATTTATTACATGGTCTATATACTACTTTTCCTATGCTCATCATGTGATGTCACCTGACTTTGTAATGTATTATCCATAACATGTTATATGATACTTTCTTGCACTCTTAGTTATTTTACCAAGTCATGATATATAGGTAGTAAACTAAGAGAAAGTCAATTGTTATAGGTTAAATGACTAAGATATAAAATTGGCTATTGTACCACAATTAAAGAAATAGTATATAGTCTGATTTATTATTTTCCCCTTTACTATTAGATAAGGAACTGTAATTATATTATTGAAGACAGAGAAGTAGTATAAACTTTACAATCTTTATTAGATAAAGAGCTTAACTTGAAAATAGCTGGTTAAGTTGAGCTTAAGCTTTTCCTAAGTTCCAGTTTTAGATTACTGGTATTGTATTTTTATTCAAAGAGGGATTGTTAGTAGTATTTAACTAGAGGTAGGATAATTTTTGCAAGACAAAAGGCAGTAATATAGCCTAATTTTCCATAATAGAAACACAACCTGGAAAAATAATAGTAATTTTTCTTTTCTTGTAGTAAAAGGCTAGCATGGCAAGAAGAAACTAATATAGTAGAGATAGAAATAGATTGTATAGTAGGAGTTGTAACATTAAGAATAGTATGTAAGTAGAGAACTATATTATAACTTGAATTTTCTTCTTATCTAAACACCTATTATTCATCAGCTTCTATGGTTACTTTTTTCAACTGTTCATAGTTATTTCTTTAACATAATACTTTTACTAGAAGATCTTTTATATTATTCTTCAGTTTTTGATAAAATATGTTGTTCCAAGTGCTATAGGATTAAATGATTTTTTAAACTAGGTTTTCAAGATGTATTTACAAACCAATTAGACTTGTTTTAATGAATAAAGGTGTTTTATGAGATAATCATATATATTTAGACCACAGAATTGTTCTCAAAATGCTGTAAAATTTTTTTATTAGTTTTTTTTTATAGTTTTAGGTTTTCTTTTATTAAGATGAGTTCTATTTATGATACAGCATGCTCTTTTAGGTGTCAGCAGATGAAGACAATATAGTAGAGATTACTAAAAAATTTTTAGAAGACTAATAAAAATACTTTATTAATTTTTGTAAAAAAGTGATCTTAGAGATTACTAAAGAATAGTTAGATTATAAAGCTTTTTTTTATTTTTAATATTATCATCAAGAGAGTTTGACTAATAATATTAAATAGGGGCTAGATAAAGTACTGAAGGCTTAGAAGATTGTTTTTCTTGGAAAAAAGCTAATTGTAGTTGAATTTAGATGAGTTGAGTTTACAGTTCATTTATTATTGCATTTTTGTCAACTTTTTTTTTACTGGTTTCTCCTAGAGCTTTGAAATGGATAGGTTGCTTATTTAGATTATCTAATTTAGAATGAACTAGATTAGATTGAAAGCAAATAATTGGTTTTGTTATGATTAGATTCTTGGACAAACAAGATAGAACAAAGTAAGACAAAGTAATAGAGTCAAGAACAACTACAGATTTAAGTATATTGAGCCTTAAAATGTTATAAAAAGACACTCAAAGATGTGGTTATAATTTTAAAGAGAGTTTAAGACTAAGTTAGACAAAATTATTACTATATTAACTAAGTGCTATAATTTCTTACTTTTTGCTTTTCCAAGATATTAGTTCTCCTGCTACTATAAAGATATTCTTCTTGGTTGATTATTGAGTATTTTTATATCTAGCAAAATCAGAGCCAACAAAACCAATTAAATTTAAGTTTTTTATTACTTTATAAGTAGTTTTATAGTCTAAAGTTTTTTTAATATATCCAAAAACATATTTAACAGCATTTTAATAGAGTTTTCTAGAATTGTATGCAAAACAAAATAGTATATTGATTTATATAAAACAAGTCTAATCAAGTGGTAACTTGTAGTTATATAAGCAAGTCAAGTATTTTATGGTATAAAATATTTTTTATCTTATTTATTTTTTTAGTTATTTTTGATCCAGTAATTAGCTAAGAGTATTATACTTACTAGAAATAGTGTAGAGATAAGAAAATAGTTATTTATTCTAAAATATCAAAGTATATATTCATAGTAGTCTTTTTGTAATAATATAATATCTCTAAAAGATAGATTTCTATTAATTTTTATTTCTAAAATCAAATTTACTTTTTCAAGATCTTTAAGTTTATAGTTTACAACAAGTTGTTCTTTTGCTAAAATCTCTCTATAGATTGTAGATAATATCATTAGTTCAAGTTGATATAAATATATATTTGTTGTTTTGAACTCTCAAGCAGATTTGAGGATCTGTTTTTAATTTATAATATTAATGCTTCTAGAAAGTATTATTCAAATTTTGTATTCAATTATAAATGTCTTATATTGTTCTATAGAGAGTTTTATAAAGCTTTTACATATAGTTTTTATTTTTTCCTTTTTCAAATCTCTTTGGTTGCTTTATGTATATTTTAAATATATTGTTACTATTCAAAAAAGCCAAAACAAAGTTTACTTGCTATAAATAAAGGTTATAGACTATTGCAATTACATAAACTAAACAAACCAACTCCAAGTGTATGACTAATATATATATATATTTATAATCTTTTTCAATTATTTGTATAAATTCTTTAGCAACTGTTTTTGCTTTCTATTTCTTTATACTACTATTTTTCTTTTATATTATTACATATACCTATTTTGATCTAACAATATTTCTCTTTTGTAGTCTTAGTACTATTTCAAAAACTTTTTATTTTCTCAACATTAATATCTTAGTTATTATCAGTTTCTATTATAAATCTAGATATTTTATTGTCTTTGTGTAAATTCTAAAAACCTAAGTATTAATATTATTGATCTATTAAGTATTCAAGAGATTTACAAAAACAAGTACTTGATATGTATATTTGTCATATCTGTTATACAGCTAATAATAGTTTATTTTTGGTAAAATAATCTCTAGTGGTAGTATATCTTTGATTAGTTTATGATTATGCAAATTCTAGATTTATAAAAATCTAGAGGTAATTTTAGGTTAGCTTATGTTATAGTTTTGCTAGTATCTTATCTGGTTGTCCTAAACATTAGTATAGAATTTTTAACATATATGAAAGTTTATATTACATTGGTCCAATACTTTGTAAAAAGTTTGAACTCTACCAATATTAATTAGGTTGTTTTAAGTACCATTTGCATTTCTTTTTTAGTTATTCTATTTTATTGGTATATGTAAGAACTTGAAAACAAGTTTTTTATTACTGTAGTACTTGTAAGGGAACTATACCAAACTCCACTTCTAATACACTAGTAGTAATGAGCTAAAGTAACTCTAACAACTAATTAAATAAGCATTACTCCAGGTTTAATTAGTTGTTTACTTTTGAACTCCTATCTCTAACAACCAAGACATCCATAACTAAGGAAGTGGTATATATAGTGTAAATCACCTTCCAGGAGCCTTATCCTATTCTTTGAGGTTTCTCCTGGAGATGAGTTGTAATATATCTTAGAGCTTATTTATATATTGAGATTTCTCCTAGAGTCTGTTCTGGTTGTCCTTACAAAAGAATAGGATCTTCCAATGGAACCTTAAGTAGTTATAATAGACAGCTGTCTGCTAGTTATCCTTTTTTGTTTATCTTGATCCTCTGTATATTCTACTTCTGATATATTGACACTGTTAGAGAACTCTCAGGGCATAGCTGATACCTTGGGCTACCTCTATAAATACTTGCAGTAGCTCTTAGAAAAACAGAATAATACCAAAAATATATCAATACCACCACTCTCGCAACCCTAACCATTCAGCTATAACAACTCACTTAGCTTGTCAGAAACCTATTTCTGACTCTGGTAGTCAATACTCCTCTCCGGACAATGTCTCCTCCTATACTGGTTATTGCTCAGTCTCGGGTTCAGCCTAAACTCCCTTTGCTTCTAGACTTCAGTAGAGACCAGAGTTTTGGTTGAATGTTTCTCAACTTCTGCTCTCTCTATGTACCTGGCACCAGAGCAGTTTGATTTGGACCTAGAAAGAATTTTCTGGATGCTTATGTTCTTCAAAAGTGGTCCAAAAATCTCTTCTACAGGAAAGTAGATACTGGCATTTTCTCTACTTTATCTTGGTCAGCCCTTGAACAGCAGTTCTAGGCTTAATTCTTTTCAGTCAATGCAGAGGCAGATGCCACTAATGTCTTAAAGGGGTTCTTCTACTATCAAAACAATCAGACAGTAGAAGACTATTTGGACTTATGGACCCAGAGGCTTAGTACAAGATGGCCCAAAGAATTGACCAGATTCAGCTAGTCAACAAAGCTTTCCAGTCAAACCAAAGACAGTTATCCCTCCAGCCTGTATCTGCCCACCCTCTACTTCCGTTGGTTGTTTGCCCTCTGCCAATTCCTGCTTCCTCTCCACCTGTCAGGCCTGCTCCAGCTGCTCCAGTACTATTAATGGCTACTAATGTAGATGTTACCAGGAAAGTCCAGCAGCTGCCTCTGAAAGACTGCTATTGCTATAGAGACATCAACCACTTGGTCAGAGATTGCTCCTACTGCTTGGACATGAAGCAGTTGACAACAGAGCAGCAAGAAGAATTAATAGAAGATTTGCTGGCTTTGAAGGATTCCATTTCTGAGAAAAAAAAGCCTCCAGTAGAGGAGGATTTTGTGTAGAATAACCAGTGAAGAGTGTGCCCCAGTTGCTTCTCTTAAATAGGTTCAGTGTAGTTGTCAGAAAAAAGTAATACAAGTACAAATAAACCCACAGATGTGCCCTCCTCTCATTCTGGCTCTAGTGTCAAAACCCTTGTCTGGAGACCAAAATAGAAAAGAAGACTACCCAAACAACTCTCTGCTAGTGTCTTGGATGCTTACAGAGCATCTTTCATTCTACCTGTAGAGCTCACAATAGATACTAAAGTCCACTCCATTAAGGCTCTCCTAGACTGTAGAGCAACTAGTAGTTTCATTGACAAGAACTTCATCTGCACTAAAGGGATCAACACTCAGAATATCTCCCACTCCATACTGGTGTTCAATATGGACAGGTTTCCTAACAAAGCAGGCCAGATCTCAGAAGTAGTGAACATTATTCTCCAGTACAATTTCCACTCAGAGTGGATGCTTCTTGTGGTCTCTAGCTTGGGAAAACAAAACCTTATACTTGGCTACTCCTGGCTTAAGAACTGCAATCCAGAGGTTGACTGGTAGAAGGGAGAAGTACTCATGATCTGATGTCTGATACATTATAAAGGATGTTGAGTGTTACAAAAGGAGTGTATCCTGAGAAGAAAACAGAAGGTCTGAACTATAAATACTTGTTGGAGTGGTTCTACACCTAAACTAGCAGAAGAGGAGAAAGAGACATCCAGTAGAACAGACAGAAGAGACTGGGAGTTAGGGAATTGATTGTTTATAACTTAGCTTCTGCCCATCCTTGACCATAAAGAGCTCTGAGCTACTGCTACCACTTTACAATGTCTAGTAGAGGAAGCCCATTACAGTATGGAAGCACAAGCAGCCTTTAGTTCCATGCTTGACTATGCCCAAGGATTTAAAGCCATGTTTGCAAAAGAGGACTTTAATGTCCTTCTGGAGTACCATCACTGGAATTATACAATTGAACTTATTTCCAGATTGGAGCCCAGGTCATCCAAGGTGTACCCTTTGTCCTCTATAGAACAAAAGGAGGTGGACATTTTCTTCAAAGAGAACTTGTATACTGGACAGATCCAATCCTTTAAATTCTCCATGACTGCCCTGGTATTCTTCATCAAGAAAAAAAATGGTTCCCTCCACCTGGTCTGGAACTATTGATCCCTCAACTCCATGACAATCAAAAACAAATACCCCCTTTTTCTGATTTCCAAACTCATCTCTCAGCTTTGTAGAACCAAGTACTTCATCAAGCTCAACATCTGTTGGAGCCTCAACAATGTGTATATCAAATCCAAGGATGAATAGAAGACAGTGTTCTGTACTAACCACAGACTATTCAAACCACTGGTAATGTTCTTTGGTATGACTAATAGTCTGGCCACATTCCAAACAATGATGAATGACATCTTCCAGGATCTTATAGTGGAAGGTATTGTAGTTGTCTACCTGGACAATATTTTTATCTTCACCAGGACTGTAGAAGAACATGCCAGAGCTGTCTGGAGAGTACTAGAGGTCTCAGTGGAACACAAGCTATTCTTTTGTCCAGGGAAATGCAAGTTTCAAAAGGAATGGATTAAGTACTTGGGCTTGGTTATCTTAGAAAACAAGATGTCCATAGATCCCATCAAGGTTGCAGGAGTCTGTGAATGGCTGACCTTAGAGAATTGGACTGATGTCCAGGCATTCTTAGGCTTTGTCAACTTTCACAGGAGGCTCATACAAGACTTCTTAACTATGGTATAACCCCTCTTTGATCTTATTTGAGCCAACTATCCATGGGTCTGGGCTGACAAGAAGTGGCAAGCCTTCAGTGCCCTCAAGCTGGCAGTAACCTTTGCTCCAGTACTAGTATTATCACAAAACTTGAATCCCTTCAGAATTGAGACCAATAGTTCCAACTTTGCCACTAGAGCAGTCCTATCACAATTATTACCTGTGGACAGAAAATAGCGCCCAATGGCCTTCTATAGCAAATCTTTGTTCCTTGTGGAGCAGAATTACAAGATCCATGATAAGAAAATACTAGCTATTATCTACACCCTAGAGGAGTGGAGGTATTTTCTTGAAGAAGTAGCACACCTGGTAGAGATCTGGACAGACCACAAGAACCTTGAGTATTTCATGACAACCAAAAAATTCAACTATCATCAACCTTGCACCAGTAAGGTTCCTATATACTACTTATATATTTACTACATGATCTGTGTACTACTTTCCTGTACTCATTATGTGACCCTATCATGTGATGTTACCTGATATGTGATGTAATACTTCTCTACACTTCTTCCTTATATAGTAAGTCCAAATAAGAAAAGAAAAGTAAAATAAAATAAAGTAAAATAAAATAATAATTTAGTTGTTTTGCCAAGTTATGACACTACCCCCTTTTCAAGATTCCTTGTTCTAAGGATTTTTTTATAACTCATAGTAGGGATCACAGATATTGTTTATTTCATTGTTCTCTTTATTCTACTTTCTAAGTCCAGATTCTTCTTGACTAATTTCTTTTTCTTCTTTCTTGATTGTCTCTATTATTCTTTATTCTTTAATTGGTCCTCCTTTCCAGCATCTCCAATTTCTTTCTAATCTTGTCCAGTACTCTTCATTATACCTCTTATCTGTCCATTTATATAACTTTTTTGCTGTAAATTTCTCTAGTAAATCTTCTCTCCTGAACATTCCTTTTTCTCTTTTTTTGTTTTCAAATATTCTCTATGTCTTGCTGATACTCTCTTCCAAACTCTTCAACTACTTCTTTTGTATTTCCTAGGTTTTCTATCTCTTCCCAAGTATCTGACTCTGCTGTGAATTCTTTCCACTGTACTAAATACTTGTCTTTTCCTCTAACCTACTGTTTATTTAGTATCCTTTTGACCTCCTATTCTTCTTCTCCTTCAATCATAACTGGAGCTGGTTGCTTCTTCTTTTGTCCTTCTACCTGTCCTATGTATTTATGTATTCTACTAACATTTACTACTGGGTATATCTTTACTGTACTAGGTAATT
>Ga0154004_1000364_pt1 | contig 12265 bp, 9 predicted proteins | sample TSFL088MetaG_FD_104727 | JGI IMG/M metagenome (GOLD analysis project Ga0154004, IMG submission 104727) | Attine ant fungus gardens microbial communities from Florida, USA - TSFL088 MetaG | ecosystem: Host-associated > Fungi > Mycelium > Unclassified | place: USA: Florida, Lake Talquin State... | reverse complement strand
TCGATATTGGGCTGATCACCTCATTCACACTCCGTCTGACGAAACGTTGATCGAGGCTGTGAAATTCCTGATGCATGAGAAGTTGTTGTTCTGGATGGAGGCGATGAGCCTATTGGGTAAGACGTATGAAGCGTCTTTGATTCTGAGAAGGGCTTTAGCTTGGAAGGTATGTCTCCCGTTCATTTCCTGCAATACATCTCTGATGTTGGCTGGCCAGGCACTCAGCCCTGATCACGAACTAAGATTGTTCATTCGCGATGCCCTCAGATTCATCTCTGCATTCATCATCCCAATCTCCCAATCTGCGCCCCAAATCTATGTTTCTTCCCTCTCATTTTTTCCGGAAGAATCTCTTGTTGCCAAACAGTTCCGTTCAAGGTTTCCAAACACTGTTATGGTCACTAAGGGGAAACCTGGCCAATGGCCAATGGCGGTATTCACTGCAGAGCACCACAAGGTTCTTGTGCGCCATATGGTCTTCTCACCCAATGAAAGCACCTTTGCTTCCATATCTGATGGAATTATGTGTGTCTGTGACTCTGAAACCGGTGATTGCATTTCAGACCCATTTCAGCTGCGTTATGATGAGTTCGTATATGATGCCTACTTCAGTCCTGATGGGAAACATCTTCTACTCGGATTCAAATCTTATGCAGTAGTCTTGGACATTGAGACAGGTGAAGAGCAGTTTTGGATGGAGGGCTGGTATTTTGTCTTCATTCGTCATGACGGGAAAATTGCGTCGACCCATTGGATAGATGAAGACAAAGGTGGAGATCAAACTCGGATTGTGGTCAAGTTATGGGATGCTAGCAATGGTGTCCTGATATCCAACAGGTTGTTCGAGGTGAATGATGTCGCCCGCACCCAATTTTCTCCTGATGGGCGTTTTCTGGCCGTAGCAAGGAATTCTGAGAGTTTTATTGAATTATGGAATCTGGAAGATGGCAAGGATTCCCGACGATTCTTGTATCCTCCTGGAAATAGTCTGAGATTACTATGCTTTTCTCCAACCAGTGACTCTTTGATGGCCGTATCTCTGGGTGTGGGAGAAGAAATCATCTATCTTTGGCGACTGGACACACAAGAAATGGTATCCTTCAGCCATGGTCTCCCGTATGACTCACGTGTTATTCATTCACCTCTCACCAACTACCTATTTGTCAAACGAGGATACATAGTGGAGATATGGGACGTCTCCATGACCGGCTCAAAACTGGTCTGGGAGACAAATCCTCCGACCACTTCATACATATCTAGTATTGATCCATCACGGGATGGTCACAGGCTCTTAGCTGGATGTAGAGATGGAAGTGTGAGGATGTGGGAACTGGACCTGGAGAATTTGGCGATGGATCAGGCTGACACTATCGACACTCAAGCTCGTGTCGATATGCCACAATTCATTGCATTCTCACGTTCTGGAAAGATGGTGGCTACAAGATCAGAGCAATCTCATATTGAATTTTTGAATACGACTACTGGGGAAGTCGTATCGCGTACGGATATTGTCAAGAAAGACTACGATGACATGAGGATTGCATTTTCCCTGGATGAAGATCAGGTAGCGTTTTTATCTAGATCTCTCATCACCATATGCGATACAGTGCACCCGAATAATCGCGTCTCATTCAACCCCTGGCCAAAAAAATATGTCGAGACTTGGGAGGTTGCCTTGCAAACATGTAACAACCTGGTTATATGCGCCTCAGATGATGATTCAGCATCAGTGCAAGTTTGGCATCGGCAGGGTCCCACAGGTTTTGAATGCACATATTCTTTAGACATCAAGGTGGAAGAAGAGTCGTACCCATTCCTGGCACCTGATGGCTTGACCGTCGTCATCATACCTGAGTCTTCATTTGCCAAATTTTATTCATGGAATCATGACACTGCCCAATTTGATCCTATCAACTTTGTTGACAATCCAGTATATATTTACAAGCCTAAGTACTCACCCGATGGGAGACTCGTTGCATGCTGGTCTTTCGATGACTCTCACGTCCGAGTCTGGGACACACGAACCGGCCAACTCGTTTCCAAGTTCCCAACGTCCTTGGTGTATGCGATGGCCCTCTCACCTACTCTAATTGATCATTTCCCTAGCGACAGACTCATCGCTCTTTGGTTTAGGAATGAGGAAGCAATACACCTCCTTGATGTCTATACTGGCCATCTGTACGCTAAAATCTGGGACCAAGGAAGCACATACATGGCGTTTATACGAGATGGAACAAAGTTGGTACAGTATTCCCATAAATTTGGCTTGAGAGTATGGGACATAGCGGATCTCACGGATGAGCACCGGCATTTTACTCGTGGATATGAGTCCATGCAGCAAGACATACGAGATGGATGGGTGGTGGGTCGGGACAATGAGCCACTATTTTGGGTCCCAGTCGAGCGCAGGAAGAGTCTATGCGTGCCATCGCCTAGAGCGATACTTGGGATACCCAGAAAGAAAGAAATGGTTGTGGACCTCTCAAACTCAAGGTTTGGCAGAAACTGGACTGAATGCATTGACAAGCAGTGGTTGAGAGAAGTCGAGCGAAAGGGGAAGGAGATAGGAAACCTGTGGTAAAAGTACGTTTTGTCCTCAGCTCAAGTACTCGAAGATGTTCAAATGGATAGGTGAATTGGAAAGTAGGACGAGTCCCATGAGCAACTCTACTTGAGTGCTTGTTCGTCTCTCTCAAAACATGTTTTACTTTGGCGAATGTAACTGTCCAGACTATCTCCTGTACCAAAAGCTTTGTCGAAGTAATTAGAATGAATTGGTAGTTGTTACAGTTGGGAAGGAAGGAAGGCGCATATGGACAAGCACTTTGAGCAGATGAAAAATAGTGTCAGGACGAGAAATCAGGAAGGGCGAACGAGATCAAAATCAGTCATGTATCAAGAGCAAGAATCTGTTGTGAGCTTACTACAAAGCCTTCTCTCATGAGACCAAACAGAGCGACTTGATAATGACGAACGTCGGTGACAAGTATGACCCCGAAAACAGACTGAACTGGAAGGCTGGGATGAATCTGGTGTGAAACCCAGTCACAAGCACGCCCAAATTCATGAAAGGTGTTTCTTGCCGGCTCTTGTGCATCTCCGGTGCTGAAAATATAGATAGATTCCAAATATCATTTTGACACTCAGAGTCCAAGGCCTCAGGTACAGTCTACTGGAGGAAGGGTATTTCAGGTTGACAATCTTACAAGGTTTGTGTCACAATTGATGTCCTGTCACCATTTATCTCGTGTAGACCACATGTTTGTTGTATTCATGTAGTAGTTGCTCAAAGTATAGGTCTTTAGCTTCAACCTGGTTAATGCTATATTCCTAGCACAGGATTTTGAGATTGTAATAGTCTTGACCTGAATATGTTGTTGAGCAGACAAATGTTTGCAAGTTTGAGATGACATAATTGTGACCACCTGTGGTCACAATACAAGTGTCATGACATGGCCAAAACAGCTAAGTCATTATTTATATTTCTTTTCTTTTCTTTTTCATTTAATTAAATAATCAGTGGACATACAAGAGGGAATAACTCAAAAGAGATCAATTGCTTCTTTCTCACATGCCACCATCAATGATGGTAGTGCCCAGTAGAGAACCAGTGAATACATCTATGTTTGAGAGTCACAACCCCCCATACAATATACCCAACCACCTAAATACAACCAGCAAGTTTACAGAACACAATGAAACCAGAGGTAGGAACCCCATAGTACAAGACACTAATACAACCACTAGGTCTCAGTCCACTAGCTCCTATATCAGTGTAGCCTTGTCAATAGACTATGCCACCCAAATAGAAGCCCAAAACAACTCATGGGCAGAACAGATGGACATTGAAAAGGGCACAGGTGCAAGCATGTATGCTGCACTCTCCAACACACAACATTTGAACCTTCAGTCCTTTAACTTTTCTATCCAACCCCAAGCTGAAAATACTACCCAGATAGCAAACAACAAGGCAGTTGACATCTCTAATACCCCCACAGGTAGCATAGACAATACAAATACCAGCATAGAAGCAAATGTTATACTATACCATTCAGATGCACCAATAGACCCTTAACTGTAGGACAGAGCATTCACTTTCACTTTCTTATTTGCAACTGAAGAATTCCTAGTAGGAGATGCAAGAAACATTGTGTACTTACTCCAATATATTGCCATATTTATTAAACAAAGAAACATCACAGGTAAGAATATCAACAATTTTCTTCAGTTACAAGAATTTGGATTTTCAGCTTGAAAACTGCTATCTGCAATATACATGTCAGGATGAGACAAGTTTCCTATAAACACTAATGGCCTTTTCTTTAGGACAGCTATAGCCAAACAATTCAAGAAACCAGCCAAATCCCCCTAATATAGAAATAACACAAAAGGAAGAGTCTCTAGAGTTCCTCCTTCTATCCTCTTATATCCAAGTGCAACAGTGCTAGCTAAGTCAAAATTTACAATAGCTAATAAATCATTTGCCCAGGTCACCAAATCAAGCATTGAAAATGTACTAAAAATCCATGAAGCCTTTCCAGCTCTCCTATCAAAAAAGATTATAGAAATGTACAATACTGTATTTGAACCACAAACTCAAAAACATCCAAAAATTAGCATGACCACAAAGGGCCCATCCAGAAAGCATATAATGGTCCCAATAACTGAGAACAATAGGAACCTTATACTGTACCTAGCTGATACTCATGTCAACATCTTGAATAGGCATCTCTAAAGTGTCAAATCAGATATCTCTATTAACTGCATATATCCTTCATGGAATAGCATTGTCTTTACCACTAACAAAGTAGCCAAAACAAGTGACCTTATAATAATTGAGAAGTATATCAAAGGTCTAGAAGATATTAATAAAGACAATACTATGACCTCTCATCTTCCACAATTCAAATCCTTCCTAAAAATTCTAGGTATTCTATATTATAGAAACAACTCATTTAACCCTATCTCCTCTTTTTAGATTGAAGATGTCATTTCACATACTGCCATGTTCAACAACATTACCCTGGCCTTACACCCCTGGATTGTCAAAGCATCATCCAAGTCAGACATGGCTATTATATGGGTTGACATCTGGGACTTACAGAATGAAACAAAGACCAAGTCAATTATTAACAGAAGTTTCAACCTTGGAAGGCACATTGCTACTGTCAGAGGTACAAACATAAACCCAGGAGTCCTCCAGTATAGAAATTGTTGGAAATAGGGTTATATTACTTTTGCATATAGAGCCCATGGTACAAAATGTCAAAAATACAATGGTCCACACAAGCTTGATGTTATTGATAGACAGTAAATGTCCTTAGTGATCACCCTAGATGGATGTTCAAGAAGAACTCAATGGAGTTCTTCATTAGATTATAGCCTTTACTTATACTACTACTATAGTAGCTGTACTCTAAAGTCCCATGATCACATATCCTTTCCAGAATGTTCCATGACCACCTGACCTTGTCACATGATTTGACTTGCTAAGTTCCCATGCTATTTATATCTTGACCCCATTGTATGCTTTGAGGTTTTGGACTAAGTGTTTGAATGCATAGGAAACCTTTTCTTGTTTGGGGCTCTTATAACACTTGAGTATCATTGTGAACTAGTATGGTATTGCAAGGCTAATTCCAAGACAAATCCCCCTTGGCTAGAGACAAGACAGAAAGAACTATGTCTACACCAGTTCAAATGCATCAATTGTAAAGGTGAGCACCAGACAGACAATATTAACTATCTCTTCTAGAAACACAGGTTCAATCATGAGTGGTACACCAAGAAAGCATAAGAGCTTAGAGAAATCAGAGCCCATTCAATTTGCTCATCTGTAAGTAGTAACAGACAATGATTAAGTACCTAAAAAACCTGAGTATCTTCTCACAAAATATCAGATGTAGCCAAATCTTAATGGACACCATTCTAGAAATTGTAGCAACTTAGCCTGAGACAACTTAATCACACTCCAAGTCTAAGTTGACAAGGAGAACTTGATAGAGTTTCCATTTGATTTTGTACCCTACTTATACAACTACTATATGGTCTGTGCACTACTTTCCCACACTTATCATATGACATCATTATGTGACATGACCTTGTGACATCCTGACATGTGACTGTGATATGCAACATTATCATGTGACACTTTCCCACACTCCTTCCTTGTATAGTAAGTCCAAATAAGAAAAGAAAAAAAAGTAAAATAAAATAATAACTTAGCCATTTTGCCAAGTTATGACAGAAATCCACAAAAACAAATATAATATCATATTTATTCAAGAGCCCCCTTGGACTCTCATCCAACATATACCCTTACCAGAATCCAAAACTGAACAACCTATCTTCAGTGCACCAAACTATCTAGCATGGCTACAATTGGCTAGAATACCAACACAAGATGATAATAGATCTAGAGTACTCATATATATTAATACCAGACTAACAAAACTTTGTTTCTTACTGAGACAAGACATAATTAACCACTGAGATATTAATCTCATCTCCTTTATTAATCAAGGCTAAGTTTATATACTTATCAACATATATATAGACAAACACCAGACAACCATAAAATACCTCAGGGACTCTAAGGTTAATATAAATAACATACTTATTTGGACAGGTGACTTCAATATACAAGACAATAACTGGGACCTATTATTCCCCTACCACTCAGCCTATGCAGACACTATTAGGAAAATTGCTGACAGCTTTAACATAGATATGTCTACACCAATTTAACAAATCCCAACTAGATATGCAGACAATGAAAACAATGCTGACTCTGTTATAGACTTAATGTTCCTGCAAAGCAATGATCTAGGATTCAACAATCATTGCATTTTACTCTAGCTCAGACAGCCCTCAGACCATGCACCCCTATGTGTTATAGTCAATATTATCAATGAAGACATTAACTTCAGTCAAAGAATAATCCCTAAAGGTAGCAACAAAGAGACAGAGTTTGTTGACAAATATACTGAGAAAATTGGAAGGCCTGAAGAATTTACAGTACCCTCTACTATACATTACTGCTTTTGTTACTGTGCTTAATTGCAAATTTACTGCACTGTTTGGCAATGTTTATAATAACTTTTCTGTACATTACTGCAACTTGACTGTACATTACTGCTACTTGGCTACTATCTATTATCTTGCTACACTAACTCAGTAATAGTAATTGATAATAGTAATTAGTGATAATCCTAAGTGACCAACAGATTGACAAGTCAATTAAACTCATAAAATGGCTAAGTTTATTGGCTAACAAGCTGTAATCACTAACTCAACTACACTATAGTACCAAAAAGCTAGTGAAAAATAAATTATATAACTTAGTTCTGTAATATAGTTAATAATTTGAGTAGAGATTCATTACAGCTACTGTAGTAACTTTACTGCACTTTCTGGTTTCTTGACTTCCACTGGGTTGCTCTACTAGATTTTTGGTTTCTAGGCTTTCTGGTAGTCTTGGATAACCTTAGAACCTATTTAAATGAAAATTATTTTCACAAGTGAGTTGGTCATCTCACCAGAGATATGTCACTGTCACACTAGCAACTTTACCACACTTTCTGGTTTCTTGACTTCTACTGGGTTATTTTACTAGATCTTTGGTTCCTAGACTGTTTGATAATGTTGAGTAAACTTATAATCTATCCAAATGAAATTTATTTTCTAAAGGTGGTAGAAATGAGTTGACCACCTCACCAGAAACATGTCACTGTCACACCAGCAACTTTACCATACTTTCTTGTTTCTTGACTTCTACTAGGCTAGTCTTAGATAGTCTTAGAACCTATTTAAATGATTTTTTTTTTCAGAAGTAAGTTGATTATCTCACTGAAAATATGTCACTGTTATACCAGCAACTTTACTATGCTTTCTGGTTTCTTGACTTTTCCTAGGTTATTCTACTAGATTTCTGGCTCCTTGGCTGTTTAGTAATCTTGAGTAGTCTTATAACCTATTTATCTCTTCAATAAAGTTCTCAAGTTTTATTTTTAACTATGTTCTGGTCTAACTATATAAAGACCAATATTGAATTTGTAAAATTTTGCAGGTCTATATTATTTCTAGAACTTCAACCCAAATATTATGTTTTCAGCTCTATTTTACTTATAAATCATGGTTTTTATATGTATAAGAACCAATATTCTAAGGTTTGTTTACTAAGTTTTCTCATTTTAGAAATTTCTCAAATATTGTACACAATACTTCTTGAGTTTATCTTAAGAAAATTCTTCAATACCGGTACAAAATAAAACAAAATCATTTCTTTGAATGTTATACTTTTTCCTAGCTGATTTTTCTCTTATACTTTTCTATAGAACCAGCTAATATTCAAGCTAATATTCAAGCACTTTAATCTACAACATAATCTTCCCAGTCTTTGAATCTACAACAATTTTCCCAGTCTCTCTTATTACCTTTAGCTTCAAATATCCCTTTACAGCCCTCCCAGTTTGCCTTGCCAGTCCAACATAATCCTAGATTTGCCCATTCTACTTCAATTCCACTACTACCTATGTTATCTACTCAAACATACTCTTATTTTCCTTTACAGTCCTTTCTATTACCTTCATTTCAAAATATTCCTACTTAACCTTCTTAGCTTCCTATACCAGCAGTCTACCATATCCCCAAGTTTTCTACTTTAGTTCCACCTACCAATCTACTACTTACAATATTAGCCAACCTATTACTCTTCTTTCCCTTTCTAGTCTCTTTCAATGCCTTCAGTCCAAAATATTCCAGTAGCACAACATATTCCTGAACTTCTCTTTTCTACTCCAGTTCCATCAACTAATCCACTACCAACAACATTAGTAAAGTCATACCCTTATTTTTATAATGGCCATTTCAAGTGGAATTTTACTAAGGCTGAACTTATCAAAGGAAAGTGGTCACCTATTCATTGGGCTTATAAAGTAAAAGAAGGTCATAACTAGAAAAATGAATAGGAAAAGGCTTCTTTTTGGCAAGAAGGATTCAGATCTATACAACAATGTTTGGGGATTATTCAATACTCAAGCTATGACTGCAAAGTTCTTATATAACCTAGGACTACAAGATCTGGACGAGAAATTCAGATTCAACAAGGATGTCAATATGAAGAACCTCTTCTTCATATTTCTTATAAAGTTCAGGCAATGGTTTATATATGGAAAGGTAGAAAATACTTTGTACAAGATGGTTTTCATGATCATACTTCCCCTTTTGTCAACATTCATTTAAATCCTGATAAAGAGGCTTAGTTTGATGAAATAGTACTCAACCATCCTAATATTGGTTCCTCTGGTTTATAACTAGGCATTCTGACTTTGACTGGACCTGGGAAATCAGTTAAGGATATTTCTCATACCTTGCACAATCGAGGTTGTGTTATCTATCAGAGAAGTGAAATAAGAAAAAAGTTTACTCCTTATAATCCTACAGCTTTTTTTATGTCTATCAAACAATTTGCTAAAGATTACCCTTACTTTATCAAAATGTTACAACTTGGATTAGAAAACATTATCTGCATGTAAACTCCCTTTATGGCATCTCAAGCTCTTTATAGCAACAATGAACTTGAAGAAGATATTGCATGTGGAATGGTTGCTGACATAGCTTATGGTTTTTGGGAGGATAAAAGCTGGGTTTTTATGATGACCTCAGTCTTCTCACCAGTCCTCAACAGATAGATACCTATTTTAATGTCTTTTATAGATGATGGCTTGATAGAATATTACAGAATTTATTTTATTACAACCTTTCAAACTATTGCTACTTAAGCTTTGCAAAAGAGAATTGTTCTCAAAAACACTATGTTTGCAATTGTATGTTCTTATTTTTGTTTTTTCAATCAATTATTTGATAGTTTATGATCTAGATAATGGATTTTAGCAAAGCTCAAAGAGAAGGTTTTATTGAAGTATTTACTGATCTCTTTTCATCAAATGGAGATCCTAGAAATAGAAAGAAGCTAAGAGATGCAGGAGAGAAATTGATTTGAGGATGTGGAGAGCATTTCAGAATGTTGATCACAAGGTATTCAAGGATCAGTGGTGTAGTTTCTATTTCTAGAAAGGATGAGTTTATCATCAAGGCACAAAAACTCATGGAAATCAAGTCATTGGATGAATTTCAAAGTATAGTTCAATGGATCCTGGATAAGTTCCCTGATACTGCCAACTAGATAGAGTACTGGTTTTGAAAACCTCATGCTTGGATGATTTTCCCACTTATATATCTATGGATTCTGAGTTATGGAAGGCATTGCCAGCTACAAATAATGCTCAAGAATCTCTGCATTTTCAGCTATATTGTATAGCTGGTTGTGATAAGAGATTTTTTAAAGAACTGAAATCTCTCTATAGTTGGGCACTTTCTTTTGAAGATATTTACAAGGACAAGCAAAGTATGGTTTCATTTTCTCTTTTATAAAAATAAGACTGAGAAAAATATCTTATATGGGTATTCTGACTTACTATGGCAAGGTAAACCAATAGAAACAAGAGAGATCAAATATTTCAATATTACTTTCTACTCCAACTAAGTCTAGTCATAAATCAAGATCTTTTAAGCCCCAGACTCCAAGAAAGAAATTCATTAATGATGGTTGTAGTTCTGACTCTGTACAGAAATTAATTCCTAAAGGCCCTGGCTCTCTACAAAAGAAGTCTAAAGCATATTCAATTATGAAGAATACATTTGAAAAACCATATTATCCATGGGAACAAAATTTGTGTTAGCTTAATACATCTCTTTAGCTACTTTATATCTTTGTCTGTAGATTATTTTCAGAGTTCCAGAAAGTTATAGACATACTTCAAGATAACTCTGCTCTATTTAAAGTCTTTGAACACTTTTAGCACCATTTTATAGAAGATCATAACTCTACTTGGTTTTCTCAAGAATGTAATACTCTATGGTCCAATTTATGTGCTCATCAAATCATAGAGAATGAATTTGGCTTTCAGTCATTATTTGTAAGTAATTTTTCTTTTATTAATAAAGATTATTGATGTTTTTTCATAGGGCTAGTTATAGAAAGAAATTGCTAAGAAAACAAAGCAAAAACAGATTGACAGCTCAATAGTCTTGTCTACATTCTTTGTTTCTATGATACTCAACATCTAATATTGCACTGGTGACAACAGAACTGGAGGAAAACATATAGAGCTAACAAGAATGCCTTTTATTGTCACCAATATATTTGCTTCTTCTGATAACCATTATATTTCAATGGCAATTTTAAAAACTAGTTCAAATACTAGGTTGGAATAAAAACTGAAACAAAGCTTTTTAATACAACTTGCTGGAGACAACATAACAATTCTCTTCTATACTCTGGGATTCCGAGTGGTATCAATTCCCTGGTGTTAAATCTACCACTTATTTTTGTTGTTAAGCTATCAGTTAGTGATGATGCAACTTCTTTGGACTGGAATATTCCTCAACATTTAGAGCCTTTAGGATCAGACCAGGTCAAGAAATCAAAACTCATCTATGATCTTATAGGTTTTGGACTTATAAATGAAGTCTAAAATCACTTTATAGTATACTATCAAGATGGAAGTATTACTGAAGTAACAATATATGATGGAATGCAAAATCATAGAAGAGCTGTTTGAGTTTCTAATCTCTATCCTTTAATACATTTGTCTGGCATCTCTCTCTTGTTATCTCCTAGTTATTTTTGATACAATATTATCTATAGACTTTGTGGAGGAAGAAGAGCTCAAAGCTGCTTTTATAGATAACATATCAAGGAGTATCAAGAGAAGCTGGAAATCTTATTCTCAGCCAGAGATCCTTCACTTATACCCAAAATTTTATATTAGAGAGATTTGAAGAAAATACAACCAGAGTACCAAACATGGAAAATCAACTCAGTATCTACCAAGACTAATGAATATGTTTATCCCTCTTGTACCCATATCTCTCCAGCTCTCTCTTTTCCCAAGGAAAAAGAAGAAAATATTATAGATCTTATGACTCCTTCTCCATCATTATTTTCTATTGACTCTTCTTTATACTCTCTTACTTTTAACAAGCATTCATGTTGTGAGAACCTCGAGTAGGAAAAGGTTTCCCATGCATTTGAACACTCAATCTAAAATCTCCAAGCACACAACAGAGTAAAGACATAAAACAGGATAGGGACTTAGTAAGCCAAGTCACATGACAAGGTCAGGTGACCATAGAACATTCTGGAAAGGACATGTGACCATGGGACTCTAGGGTACAGCCACTGTAGTAATAGTATAAGTAG
>Ga0154004_1000359_pt1 | contig 12358 bp, 4 predicted proteins | sample TSFL088MetaG_FD_104727 | JGI IMG/M metagenome (GOLD analysis project Ga0154004, IMG submission 104727) | Attine ant fungus gardens microbial communities from Florida, USA - TSFL088 MetaG | ecosystem: Host-associated > Fungi > Mycelium > Unclassified | place: USA: Florida, Lake Talquin State... | reverse complement strand
GGGTTTAATATATTTATACTTTAATAACATATTTTATGAACTTCTTTTCAGTCTATATAACAATACTAGAAACGAAAAGCGAATTAAATTAATTAAGGTTATTACTATCAATTTAAAAAATATTGTAGTGTTACTAAATCCTTTTTATTAAAAAGAGAAGATAATAAGAATTAAAATTATAATAAATAATTATTTTCTATGAAAGATATTTTGCTTAGTAGGGTTTTAATTTAGTCTTTAAGTAGTGTAGTTCTGTTAGTCTGTAATTCTGTTTTAAAGTTTTTAGTTAATCTATTAATCTATTAATCTGTTAATCTTTTTTATTAGTTTTAAAGTTGAAAAATAAAAAACAAAAAGTCATTAAAGCCATATCCCTGTAAACGGGATAACCTCCTTGAAGAATCTATAACAGCTCTTAAAGATTTTAATGGGTTAGTGGAGAATGGTTGTTGATCAAGGTGCTAATTGGTTCTTCTTATGTCAAAGACATAGTGATAAACACGAAAGTAAAATACCTTTAATGCAGGTTGATTGAGCTAGAGTTTATAAATACCTGTAGAGGTACGACCAGCTTTTTCTGGATCTTTTGTTTGGAGGGAAAATTGTAAACTTCAGGGTCTCTTAAAATTAGATTGTATGTGTATGTTTACATGAATAATTATATGGGATCCTCATCTTTGATAGTTTTATTAACGTTTGTAGCTACCAATTTGAGTGTCTACTTTTCAATTAGGTAGTTTTTAAAGTAGGAGTTCTATTTTATGACAGATTTAACGAGTTTCTTTGACTTGATTTACGAACCATCTTAGGTAGGAAGGGTTTATTATTCCTTGGTAAAGATTTTTAAGTTTCATAAGTTCATAATTTATATCAGTCCTTAATTTTAGTAACTTAAGTTATTAATATATAAAGCAAATATGTATAAATAAAACAAGTAAAGTAAATAAAATATTACTAGAATATTTAATAGCCTAAACCTAATATTATATATATTTTGAATATTATATATTATTTATAATACTCAGGTTGAACAGCATTTTATTTTGGGTTTTGTTTTGCTCAACGGTTTTTAAAATTAAAGGGTTTTTCAATTTAAGATCAACGTATAACAAATTTTTAATAAAAAAATTAACAATAAATTAGTTGGAATAAAATAACAACAATATAAAGTATACATTTATAAAAAAAAAAGTTTTCCAATATTTTAATTATTCACTAAATGTTTAGATTTAACAATTAAGGGAATTAAGTTTAATTAAATTAGATAATTAATTATTTTTACTTAATTTTAATTTGTTATTGGATACTTTAGCTTATTTTACTAAATAGTAGAAGGTGATATATTTTTAAAAATGTTAACTGGAGATTAAAATCTTAACTTTCTTAACTCAATAATATTTTATATATTTAATTTTTAAATTAGTTATTTTAGGTATGTGTAATCTGTTATATTAATTTCTTAAAACCTTTAAATTAAAGGGTGGTTATATAATATGGGTTGGACCTGGGACTTTTTCTAACTTTTTCTTATTTTAAATTTTTAAAAAGTTTATTTTCAAAGATGCGGCAATGATATAATTTAATAATTTTATTTAATTTTAACAAATTTGAATTAAAACTTAGCTTAAGGAATTACATTACTTATTACACTTATTAATACAAAGAATTAAATAGACAAAAAGAAAAATAACTTAAACTAAGGTTAATCGGATAGCCGGGGTAATTTTAATTATCAAATATTTTTTAATTAGTCTTGGAATTATTAATATAAGTCTAACTTAACTTATGACTTTAACTTATCTAAGTCCATTATAATGGAGAGTTGAACATAGAAGCAATTTTAATAAATTAAAGAGTTAATTAACATTTTTCTTAATGCATAACTAGTTATATAGTTATATTTTTATATAAATAATATATGATTATTTCAAGGATACGGTTACATTAGCAATAATTGAATGGGATTTTCTTTTTATGATTGCTTTTACAATAACTAAGCATGGGATTGTTAAAATTTATCTAAAGTTTATAACAAGTTAAATTAAAAAAGAGTCCATTAAAGTCTAAAACAGCTCAAAGTAGTATAAACATATATTTTATATAAAGTTTTATAACTTAGGGTAAAAAGCGTATAGTCTGAGTTAGTAGAAGGTACACCATCCTCAGTTCCTTCAAAGGGTTTGCCAGTTAACTAAAGTATAGAAACTCGTCAACTATCCATTTAGTATCTCTCCGCCAAACCTATATATCTCTGTAAAGTTTACAGTTTTCCTGTAACTGCCTTAAGTAAACAATTAAAAATAAACCAAATTTAATTAAAAAGATAGATTGAAATAGAGCGTTAAAATTTAAGGTAACAGTAACTTTGATTGGGTTTTGTAACATTTTTCTATAATTTCAGATATTGAAATACTTTTTTACACTCATTTTTATTTCAAGTCGCCGTCCCAGTTTCGATGGGAAAATTTTAAAAAATTTAATAAAAACAAAAATTACTAGTTAACAGAAACAGCGGGCGCAACAAATAAGGGACACAACATAAAAATAAATAAATTTAAAATTAAATTAAATTAAATCTTTTTTAAATCATTAGATTTGGAATTAAAATCTTTAAAGGATCAGATAAATATTTTATTTGAAACAAAAAGATCAAGTATAAATCTAACTTTAGGATGTATAAATTCTATATTAATTGAAAAAATATAATGTTTTATAATCTATGCACATAATCTAGAAGGATATAATTGAATATTTTATTAGATGCATTAAATACATATAATATCTATAATAATGATTATTATAAAATAGATACAATTTTTAGATATAATAGAATTATTAGATTAACTATTAGTATAAATTACCATATAAAACGAATACAAAATAAGTTTATAGTCATATATTTTATTACAAATGAGTATTAAAAATTTATGTTTATCTTTAAAATGTTAACTAACAAATGGATTCTTTCAAAATGATTTTTTAAAAAAAGATAATTATATAGGAAATACTGCATTAATAGAATATTATCAAAAAGATTAAATAACACAAGAATAATATAAATTGGAAATAGAAGAATCAGATTGAAATTTTCAGAGAAGAAAGTAAAAAATATTTAAGTAAAGATTTAAAAAGTTTAATGGAAATTATATTAATTATAATAAATATATATAACTTATGATATTCAAATTACACAATGTTTAACTATTTCTAGATTAGGTTTAGATATATTACTTTAAATTATCTAGCTTAAGATGGTTATTCAAATTACCAATGATAAATAAAAGATGTATTTAAATTGATTCAAATATGAAGACTAAGGTGGAATTATAAAATTTTATATAGCTTATGGCGATAACCTGTTATATTATGATGTTAATTAAAAATAACCTTTATTGCTAAACAAAATCCTATACCCCGGTAAAATTTGTACATATATAGAAGAATTTAGTGGTAAATTACTTAAATTAGTTGAATTATTTGGATATTTTATTGTATAGTTAAAAAATAATGGATATTTAAGATTATTAGCTTTACATATAAATGGTATAAGAATAGTTCCAAATGGAGAGTTTTATGGTAGTTGATTTAATTAAAAATTAATCTTAATACTAATAATTCTTAAGTCGAATCAAAAATTAAAATAATTAAACCTAATCCTAAGACTAATAATTCCTAAGTTGATACAAATATTCAGTTAAAATAATAAAGATAAAAGTTACAATATAAAAGTTAAAAATTCAAAGTTGAACTTAAAAATTAAAATAATTAAGTATTCAAGTATTAAGTATTAAATATAAAGTTAAAGTATTAAGTTAAAAGTTAAAAGTTAAATTAATCAAGAATTAAGTATTCAAGTATTAAGTATTAAGTATTAAGTTTAAGGATAAAAATATTAATACTATATATTATATAGTCAAGACTCAAGACTCCAGACAAACTAAGACTCCTAATTTATATATAATATATTTAAGCAAAACTAAAACCCTTGTTATTTGTTTATTAAAAATAATACCAAGAATTTGTCGATTTACTTTTCTTAAGTTGTTAGTTATGGATTAAAAAGAACAGAGGAAAACAAACAAAAAAGCCTATCAAATTTTAAAAAATAGCAAAAAAAAAGGTAAGCCATCACTTGAAAAACAAAATAATCGTTCACCATAGGGGAGTTTGCAAGAAAAACTACATTCTCTTATATTTATCTTTAAGAACAAAAATTAGTACTAGTATTAGAAATTAAAAAGTTTAATTAATTAAATCCAGTAATTGCTCTAACTAACTGTAAATTTAATAAAAATAAAACAAAATAAATTTATTGAAATCAGATATAGATACGTATAAAGGTTACAAAGTTGTAAATTATAAGAGTGTAAATAGTATTTTAATAAAAATTTGTACTTCGACTCTCCTTCCATTAAAAATAAAAAATTAACAATACCAAATACCCTATTTAGCATCAGTTTTAGATTAAATTAATCTTTTGCAAATAAAATTGATCTCTTTTTTCTTATCATTATCTAAAGTTAACTATTCATTAAATAAAGCTAATAGTGCTAATAATGTTAATATTCAAGAATATCTCTATGTTGATAATACTATTTTTGATCCTAGTTGTAAAGGGTGACAACATTTGTAGATTTTAACTAGTAAAATTAAAAACCTAAAGATAATTATACAATTTCAGCTAATATAGTAAAAAATGAAATAGATAAAACAGATAATGAAAATATCAATAAATTAATTATTTATAGAGAGTCCATAAAAAAGCGGTATGAGTATATGTTATAATATAACACCTTATGGTATTACTGATCATATTAAAGATAATTGTGTAGAACATAAAGATGGTAAACAAACAAAAAAATATACTATAAAGTACCATTAAAAATTGATAAATATAATCAACTTTTGATTTTATATAATAATGATATTATCTCATTAGCACATTTAATTTAAATTGCATTATTAAATAATATACCATAATTGAAATTATTAAATAAATATTTAGGGGGTAAATGTTAAGAATGAATTGAATTTACCAATAGTATGAATAACACCATCAGGATTAAAAATAAAAATTAATTTACATTTATTTAAGTTTTAATTTTATATAATACCGCTACCGATTGAATATTAAAAATATAATACATATTGTAACTGATATTAGTGTGAAATATAGTATAAAAATACTTACATCTGTATTTTACTGATACTTGAATAATCTACATTATATTTTACCATTTAATACTTAATCTTGATTTAAAAAAATATCCTCTTTATCTAAGAAAATATATTATTCTGAAATATTGCACAAATGTACTATTTGTCTGTTTAATTTTAAACAAATATATCTATGCAACACCTTAGCATAAATATTCACCAACACTATTTCTTTGTAGATAATAATAAGTATTCTATGGATAGACGTGTAAGTTGTGAGTTGTGAGGACCCTTTTTCAAAAAAGTCACCAAAAATACAATATTATAATTGATTGATAGAAAAATTATTTGGTTAATTTAAAATATTAAACATTAATAAAAATACTTATATTAACTTAATTTGTTAAATTTCTGAATTATTTTCACCACGATACTATAACTCTAACTGATATTAGAAAAGATTATATTCTATACTATACTTTTCAAAGTATTTTTTACTATTTTTATTATCTTTCTAAAAAGGAATTACTATGGTTTAAATAAATCACTCCAATAGCTACAAATTATAACTAGTCTATGAAAATAGGTATTAAACTAGATGTACTAACAGTTAAGAAATGAAAGTACGGATATATTAAATCAACTGTAAATATACTAAAACTTTTTAGTTTTTTTTTTACTTTAGAAGAGAATGTGACAAGTAAGTATAAAATTATATTTTTCTTAATATTATAAATAATATTTGATTATTTCTGTAATGAAATTACAAGTTTCCGTTAAAAATAACACTATTCAGCTAGAAAATTTTTTCAATTATATTATCCTATTCTTTGTGAGTATTAATAATCTATTTTTCTATTCACACTCTACTTTGGAAATGTACTTTTACTAAAATACTATACAAAAATATCGCATGAGTACACATACTAAGTATTGTAACGGTATGATAGTAGTATTAACTCAACTCAACTCAATCTTTACCGCCTCTACCTTCGATTCGTAGCGCATGGTATGTAGGGTGTATTTTTACAAGTGCTATTTTCTTAATAGAATAATATCCTAAATTTGTATATTTTATACTAAGACTTTTATAACTAATCTTGTACTAATTCTAAAAATGAAAATTAAACTAGTTAAACAGAATTAACTTATTTCAAAATTGAAAATTATACTTGTTAGACATAATAAACCTATTTATAAATTTAAAGGAGCCCCATATCAGAATATTAATTATAATTATTTTTAATTAATGTCCAAGAATCACAGATAATTACTAAAACAAATTCAAAATGCTATTATATTCAATATCGTCGAAAAAGAAAATTCTACTAGTACAAAGTTCAAATATAAAGATAATTATACACCTTTTGTTATAGCAATGTGTTATGACTTTACCCTTTTTCACACAATAATGAAACAAAGTGAAAATACTAACTACGAGTTAAATTTTTAATTTTATCAAAAAACCAAATTTTAAACCTATAAATTTTTATCTTTACAGCGGGTTATTGGTCTGATTAGATAAATAAAGTATAATTTTCCTATATTTGATAAGGGTATAGAAAAAGAAATTAAATAAATTTTTATTTACCATCTACCCAAATTTGAAACTTAGAAAATATTTTAGTGAAATGCGAGTTAAACTACGAACTCCGATAGAAATAAGGTAGAGTTATGTGATACAAAATAGGATTGTCGACTTTTTACAAATTTTCGAAAAGTAGTATATTTCTAAAAATAGTATTTTTATATTTAAGAATATATAGCTTGTTGTATTTCATTTATTTTTATTATTACTTACTATAATAGTGTTATTTCTATTATTAATATTCAAATTATAACTAAAACAGATTCTCAAACATAAGACATAACCATTATTAATAATTAAATAAATAATATATATCTATAATAATCAGAATTCTATAATCTTAACTAAGTTACCATAGATATAGTATATTCTATATTTCTTCCTCCAATAATTCAAATAAAAAATGAGTGGGTATTATAGTAATACTATATTTTCAATTCAATTCTATAATAAAAAGAATATTAAATTCTATAAAATAGTATATTAGAAAAGTGCAAGTGAGTGTGGAAAATAGCAATTTATCTAAAATAATAGTCTATCTACTACCACTACTTGTGTATATATTTGAAAATCTACTACCACTACTTGTGTATATATAGAAATATTATAAATTAATAAAAAAAAGGTAATTTTACCTAGGGGGGTAATAAATCTATTTTAAGTTTCAAATTTGTGTGTTCCTCTTGACCATCTACTAAATAGTGGTATAAATAATTTATAAGTTTCAAATTTGTGTTGGATAGAATTAAAAAAAAAGGAATATAAAATAGTGGAATAAAAATAAAAAAGGAATATACAGAATATGACTATATTTGAGAAGAGTGTAGAAGTAGTATTTTATTATTTTGAATTGAGGAAATATTATAGATTTATTAAAAATAACAGAATTGATAGTGATTCGTTGAAATATTTTATTATTTGAAGAAAAGATTCTTATCTAGTTATTGAAATGGAATAAGTTAGTTGATGGTGTGCTGAGAAAAAGAAGAGTTTAAGTATTTAGATGGATTAGAGTAGAAAGTGTAGGTTAGAAAATATGAAAAATTTTTAAGTGGTTAGGATATTTTTTTTTTTCCTTTAACTAAGTGTTATTATATAAGTATACGTTTAAATTTTATGAAGGTATAAATTATCTACTTTCTAAATAGGGGTATAACTAATTTTATAAGGTTCAAATTTGGTTTTGTAGAATTAAAGCTAATAAATTAATTTATGAAAAAGGAGGAGGATAAAAAGATAGAGGGTATTCTGGGTTAAATAGAAATTAAAAATAGCCACTCTGTGGTTTAATAGAAATATTAAATAATAAAGTGTTAAATTTTAGAAAAGAAAGAAAGCAGAAACAAGATTGAATTGAATCCTTTTTATTCTTATTTAAAGGTAGTATTTTCACTATTTTACTCCTTTTTTAAAATAAATTAAATAATTTAAATAAAATAATTTTTCATTTTGAAGGCGCACACTTAAATTACAACACCGACACCACTTACAATCTTGATTACACAAAAAAAGCCACTCAATCTAGATTATGCTACCCTAATCGTGGATGGTGGATTGTTGATTTTGATAAAAAGCGTGGATAGTGCGATTTTGCTTGTTGGCGATTCTTTTATTGATTCTTGAGGTATTTTTTTATCCTTGTGTGTCGAATACGAATACACTTCTTTAGTAACCTTTCTTTCTACCCTGTATTTTTTCCTTCCACAACTTTTTTTTTTATTATATAGAAAGATTTTACTTTATTATTTAATTAGAGTTTTAACTTTCTTCTTTCTTCTAAACACATTAAATTCTATAGGTAAATGATACTTTTTTTAATAAAATGGTGTTATTCCTATCCTACTAAATAATTTTATAAGGTTTCAAATTTGTGTTTTTTTGGATATAATTTTATTTCTTAATTCCGGAGGAACTACAATTGAAACGACTAAATCCGATAAAAGCAAGGAATCTACGATTGGAATCTAGCGTGTTGAATTTAGATTGTGTGGTCGTGAGATTAAAAGGTTAGAATCCGTCTAATCCTCAACTTTATTAAATTTATTATTATATTCTTGATTAAATTAATCAACGTACCGCAATATTTCTATATTTCTATAGATTATTAATTCTAACACAAAATTGATGATATCTTCTGTACTTCTTTGTATTAATTATTTAAAAGGGAATTGAATTACTTTTTAGAATGTGGTTAATTTTGATTTCTTAACTTTAAATTTTAAGGAAAGATTCACAACTAATATATTAAAACATAAAGTAGAAGACAAATTCAGTGTTAACTTTTTTATCCCTTTAGTCATTGAATACCAATTTATTATATAGGTAGATTATACTTTATAATTTTATTAGAGGTAAAATAAAGGTACTATACCTTGATAATATATAGGTAGATTATACTTTATTTAGATAATAATAGGAAAGGCCTCATTTCATTATCATTTCATTATCATTAATATATTTTACTTACACATTTTTAGGTAAATAGTGCGAAGGTTTATTAAAAATAAAATCAAATATATACAGTATGCAATTTAATGGGTGATACTCTAATCTATACAAAAGTAAATAAACCAGTAATCATTATTGTATATTATATATTTAATATTAATTATTAATAAGAATTATCTTTCTATCATATCTTAATATCTTATTTCTCATATGCATTATGTTTTCTAATGTCTGATATTATAATAGCTATTCTATTAAACCTGTAGATTTATCTAATTAATAATCTTTTATTTGTTAACATCTAGAAAAGAAATTATATAGCTGTATAATGATAATGGCCTTTAAAGAATAAACTACCAATCTTATGAAAATAAATCCTCAATAGTATACAAAATAATAGCTAATATTGGAATACCTATTCAATTAAAACGGTAGATTTTTCTAAATAAATTTAAATTAAATATTAAGAATTAATAATAATAATCTTTCATTTTTATATTTATATTTTATTAATCATATACTGTTGAACGATAATAAAGTTAAATACTATAATCTAAAATCAATCATCTGATAATATATAATAATTCATAAATATTAATCGCTTAAATATAAAATATTCTAGTATATTGTTCAATAAATCTGTAGATTAATCTAATCATAATCAGTAATGGAAATCGATAAAATATAAAATATTCAAGTACATATTCCAGAAAACCTCTAGATTAATATATAATTTAATATTATATCAAATACTAATTAGTAGCCCATTAAATAGTAGAATATAATCAATCATCTACAGTATACAAGAGAATATCAGATACTATAATTTACTATCATTATTATTTCTCATCTACCTTAATCGCTTAAAGTGTCAACTATTCAACTCAACTATCAATAAACCTGTAGATTAATCTACTAAAAATATAACTTAGTAATAAGTAATCTTTCAATCAAATCAATCCAGTTAACTATAGATTGTGATATTAAGAAAATAGTAATAGTATCATATTTAAGACAAAGCTAATACAATAGAACAAACTAATTAAGAATAATTAACGTTAAATTTCGAGTGTATCGAGACTGATAGATAGCCCTCTATAGAATTTTAAAAAAGATCGAGTGTTCATCTTAAGATAAAAGATCTAACGTAAATGTCATATGTCAAAAAAAATGACCAATTCAAATTCTGATAAATAGTATTTTTAGCAATCAGTATAACGCAATTGTCATTATATTTTGCAATCTAAACTACTATCTATTTGACCTCCCACTACCTTTATTGTGTCATCGCTACGACCTTATAAAAAAAATACAAAAAAAGAAGATTATAATACAAGTATTTGTTAATTTTAATTAATTCAAGAAACTATTGAAACTATTGAAACTATTAAACTATTGAAACTATTGAAACTATTGAAACTATTGAAACTATTAAATAAGAAATATTTTATAAGTATTTTAGAAATTTTTAATCAAACACCCCACCTACACCAAAATTTTATATAGGAAGATTATACTTTAGTAGTTAAGAATACGGTACTTTATTACCTAGAGCCCTAGATATTTATAGGTAGATTATACTTTTTAACTAATAATAGTCCAATACCCTTTTATCTAATCAGTAATAGTATAAGTATTTTACTTAATTAAATAATTTCAATTTCTCTTCCGCAAAAAATAAATCTATTCCCTTATCATAAAAGATGGTACTGTTATTATACGAATACGTGTTATTAATAATTCATATCTAACTAAGAGTATATTTGAATCACTTGTTAAAGAACAAATAGTTCAAATTACCCGCGATAAATATTATAGAAACTAATATACATGATTATACAATTAAACTAACTAAACGTAATTATAATCTTCCTTTCACACTTTCAGCTTCTCACTAATTATAAAAATAATAACACTTTCACCTACATAACACAAAACCCTTAATTAATTAAATATAATCACCTTTTTCTTTTAACACAATTACAGAATAATTTAATTTTACAATTCTTACCATATCTTTAACCCACTATAATTATTACCAATCTAATAATAATAATAATAATAATAAATTTTAAAACATCTTTTCAGTAAGAAATAGTTAAGAATATACTAATTGATAGTTTAGAATCACAAACTTTTTGTCACCAACACATGCAAAGAGGGTCTTTATTACACTAGATACACTATTTATTATATAGGTAGATTATATTTTAATCAGGGAAGAAAGTAGGTAATTTATTTTATACCCTTAGATTATATAGAAAGATTCTACTTTATTTATCTAATAATACGTAAAGGCCCTTACCTAACATTTTTTGTTATTTTTAGAGTTATCACTTTTTATTCGCAAGAAGGAAGATCGCACAATCAAAGATTCTACCTCACACACACTACCGTATCGATAATATTCAATAATATAATGTAGCATGAAATGCGTGTCTACTAGTTTAATTTTACAATTTTGAGATATGGTATGATTATGACCTTTTTTTATTTAAAATTTCGTTATGTTTAATATTTAGAAAATTACTTTTTTGATTCTTTACAAAGTTGTTTAACACTTTCAATAACTTTTCATTTATTTTTAATTTATTTTTTATTTCACCGTGGTCACACTCACATTCAATCATTTCAGTCAGTGACCTACTTTCAGTAGTAACTCGCTTTGCTTGCATTTTTGTTAAACTAATCTAAATCTACGATTCTTGGGTAATTTCATATTGAGATGTGTGTAGTATTAGAATTAATATTCTAGATTATAGTTAATATTCTATTATAGTTAACTAATCTGTTCTATATTAGATATAATTTCTATACTATTTTTGTGTTAATATATCAATAATTTATTATTTATCTTCTATATATTTTATATAATACCTCATTAATCCTTATCTTTAAAGAGTTGAGTAATTACACACTAATACCACTATTAATTGTAGAATTATCAGATTTAATTAAATATAATATTATATAATAGAATCTAATAGTAAATATAAAGAATATATATTATTAAAAAAAAAAAAAAAAAAAAAAAATAAATTATTGATATATTAACAAAAAAATAGTATAAAAATTATATATAATATAGAACAGATTAGTTAACTATAATAAAATATTAACTATAATCTAAAATATTAATTCTAATACTAAACACATCTCAATATT
>Ga0154004_1000355_pt1 | contig 12440 bp, 9 predicted proteins | sample TSFL088MetaG_FD_104727 | JGI IMG/M metagenome (GOLD analysis project Ga0154004, IMG submission 104727) | Attine ant fungus gardens microbial communities from Florida, USA - TSFL088 MetaG | ecosystem: Host-associated > Fungi > Mycelium > Unclassified | place: USA: Florida, Lake Talquin State... | reverse complement strand
TTCCATGCATTATCTAATGGGCAATCAAAATCATTAGAGGAAGATGAGAAGGCATTCCAATTAGAGCGCGCGCAAGTTGCGGCAAAAATTGCTTTGACCACCGCGGCAGCCGGCAGTTCAAACACAGGAAATGGAAAAGGTGGTCGTGGTGGTCGTGGCGGGAGAGGCGGCCGTGGAGGCCGTTCTGGTGGGGATGGTGGTCGACAGAAGGGAAAATCTATCGCATCCACCTCGATAAAGTCGAAGAAAGAGGAAATGGAAAATCAAGCTGGAGAGAAAAGGAAACGAGCTGTGGAACCTGATGGTGGCCACGATGTTGGTGTACGGGGTGTGAATGTACCCCCAACTTTGACCAGTACAGGTACCGAAGAAAGTGCTACGAAAAAGGTGAAAACAGACGATGAAAGCGCTGTTCCTGCTCCTGCTCCTGTTGCTGCGTCGTGATAGAAATTGTTCTGATTGGATATCGCATGTCTAGTTTCGCTGGTTGTATGTCCTCTGTTTTGTCTATGGTTCTCTCCCCCTTGCTGTACGTTAGACTGATGAGATTCTTCTCAAGACAAGAATGTACTCCTACCTTAACCGACAAGGACAATGCATCTGCAACTTCTTGGATTATATTAGACTACTTGCAGCGTGGGCTCAGGGTAAAGTCTACCATACAGACTCCTTGAAGCGGTTGGTGACTCCCATCGTATTGTAATTTCACCTTTGCAAGCCGTGATAACCATAGACAGACCATGCGACCTCAAAGCTTCGACGGCCTAGTGCTTGTAATTATCCTCTATCAACGAGGTCTGTTCGCAGCACGAACTCCAGAGTTCTGTTTCTAAATCACCAAAAGGACTACGATCAGCAGCAGTTGATGACCAAATTTCTTATCTTCTCGTTTCAGATCGGCTCGGTCATAACCAATCACTGAGTTTATTAGATTATCTTCATTCGCCGTTTTCCTCCGCAAACACTTCTCGGGACGACCGGTTGGTGTTCTCTCTCCCGATATGATCCTTCCCAAATGTCCGTGATTGAGAAGACGATAGATCACTTCCGAGTCCGTTTTCACGGGCGTGATTCGGGTGCAGACTGAGCGTGCTGGTGGCCTATCGCAGCACAATTACAACCTGGACTGAATTTAAATCACGAATCATGAGTACTTATTTAAATCACCAGATGCTCTCAACCCCTCGCCTACAAACACATCCCTCGACTCTATCTCATTAATTTTCAAGTCACCTCTGCCATGTCCTTCGTCACTGGTATCACAATCAATTGCACCAGTGAACGGGGTAATGGCGGTGGCATATTCCGTCCCGTTCAAGTTGATGCCAAACATCCTATTTACCAGCATGGCATCATTGCACCCGTATCAAACCTTGTAGATTTGCCGTTACTGGTCTACAAGCATCCGCTAAAGGCAACTAGAGACATGGCCCTTCAAAACGAAATTGCACAAGTGTTAATGGTTGGTAAGGATGGTAAGACAATTACTGAGTAGGTCATACTTCCTTTTCTGATGCGGTCTAGTGTTGAGCGTTCTGTAGTTTTACGGAGAAACCTGGAAGCGTAAGTTTTGCAATTTCGCTTTGGTAGAGGTCCTCTAAGTTCTTTGGGCGGCTGACATAATAGGTCACTATTGTGAGGAAGGATGGCAAGCCTCTCACAAGACCAGCCATTGAAGCTATTTGGATGTTTAACGATTACTTCCTTGAGCAACTCCAAGAAGACAAGCGCATTGCTGAGCAGCTGCTCAATCGCACTGACTTCGATAATTTTTGCGAGGATTACAAGGAAGATAGAATTTTACAGGGTCATATCACCTTTACATGCTTGGAGCTGCCTTTGTGATCTTGGTTGCACTCTTTCTACACTTTCTATGGTAGGATCATTTGTTGGCTACACATAGATTCTAAAGATATACAACATCGCGTCTGATATTTGCTCGCAATAACTGAACGTTGAGTGTTTCAGAGTCTGGCACGCGGCAATGCGGCGTGCATTTGACCTCGTTTGAGTATAGGTTTGATAGATTTCTGTAAGATTGGATTCTTTAATCGTAAGTTTGCCCCTTTAAGAGGGTGACACACCTCATAAGCAATGGGTATCTCGATCTGATTGAGTGGTTCATCTTGAGCGCGTTTCCAAAGTTGCTCATAAACCTTGCCATCATATACCCCGAGAGCGCTGGTAATTAGAACGTTTTTCAGTCAATATGGGGGTGAGAATCCAGTAGATGGGTCTAACCTATCCAATTCCCAGTCCGTGAAGCCGAATGCGTCTGTCAGGCCAATAGCCTCGGGTAACAACTCAATACTGATATCTTTAATAGCGAGTCTCAAGGTGCGAGTAGCATCCCGACCACTGCTCGTACCGAGGGCACCGGACGAAAGGAGATCCACAATACCTGTTTCTAGAGTTGTCAAAAGGAACTGAATACAGCACATCACTCAGCAAATCGATCCGGAAAAGCAAAAACGAACGCACTAAAAGATACAGCTTCTCAAGGTGTCTGATGTCATCTTGTCTTCCAGCAATTTCATTTGGAAGGCTTTTAATAGTATCTCCCACTCGAGCAGCAACAAATGCCTCTGTAACGGCCTTTGCCACGCGCTGGCCAGCAAATGCATCAAGTTCGTCAATGTTCTGGGCGTACTCACGGACGAGTAATGCTGCACGCCACTCCAAAAGTTGAATGGCAGTAGCAGGGTCCTGCCAACTAGTGTCTGGAGGCAAAGAAGGCCCGGTTGCATTGCCAAGGAGAAGACGGAGATACGTGGTGGAGGGGGAAAGGGTAGAAGCGTCTCTCGATTCAAGCATATTGTTGTGCGATTTGACTGCAGCTCGCACAACTTGCTGATCAAGGACGAAGTTGTCTCCTTCATAGCTATATGAGTGTTGGTACACATCTGGAGGGCTAAAAAGGAAATAATGATAGGACGCACGTTGCACTTGGTAAATGGTCAGCATAAAGACGACCGAGTCCTGAGAAGGAACTGTATCCATGGCCACCCATAGAGCGTCTGGCGACTTCCACGTCCTGGATACTAGTAGTTGTGACGAGAACTTTAAGGCCACTCGTGATAGCATGCATCTCGGCGAGGAGGGAGGCATCGCCTTTTTGTAGACGGCTGGACATGACTTCAAATGATTGGATCTAAAGAAATTGAAACATGAGCGACTCTCTGGAAACAGGAACGGCTGATATAAGACAGACAACAGCCTTTCCGAGGCATATGAATACATAGGCATGCGAAATGATGGGAAGGAGACGACCGTAAACGGCAGGGTAGGAAATTGCTTGACGTTCTAAGCCTTGAGGCCCCTTCTCTCCTTGCCGGCGAACAATGGCATAACGGATGGATATGGTGGCAGCTACGCTGATATGTTAGAGAAATATATGTACACATGATGATACCAACCTTTAGCCATAGTCCAACCTGCTAAAGTCACCATATTTGCACGAATGAATAACATCTAGTGGGCAACCTTTAATAACTACCATCTTAGTCAGTTCTTGGCACTTACTCCTCCATAACTCAGCTTTGCATGGGGCGGTTGGACATATTGGCTGTCATCTGTGACTTGAGCAAACTTGGAGAGCATCTGAGTTTTCGGGATGCGAACGTGGTTAAAGCGAGCAAAACCGTTATCTGTTGCGGCATAACCTCCCAAAGATTTGGGACCAATATCTCCGATTGTGATCCCAGGAAGGACCTTGTGATTGTCTCGGTTGACAGTCAGCTCTCAACTCAAGAGAAGGAGCCTGAAAGGAGCATACCCATTGACCTGAGCTGGATAAAGAATAAATGTGGTCCATAATCTTTGTTGCCAATGATCAATTTTGCTTGTACTACTCCATGCGTAGCGGTCTTTCCAAGTGCACCAATCCACCATTTGCTACTAGTGAGAGTGGGAGAGTGTATTTCGAACTCCTTGGTTTCTGGGATATAAGTGGCCGTCGTCTCAAGCCCAAGGACATTGGTGCCGTGTCCCAGTTCTGTTTGAAGATAACAGCCAAGAACTCCACAGTTTGTGACAAGAGGGCCAAAATCTCTGATGAGCTCTGGAGAGCCTTGGGACATCAAGACTGGTTGAAATGCTTTGTTGGTCTTTCAGTTCACTATCATCATGAGAGCATTTCATGCATACCTGTGTTGTGCAGATTAATAGGAAGAGGTTCGCCAAGGCTGTTGATTGCGAGGAGAACCTCCAGTTGAGTCCATTTATGGATATTTTGCAATTCAAAGATACGATTGATGAGGGCTAGCCCACGAGTATAGAGCTCCGTCCTTGATAAGAATTCACTGCAAAAACCTGTACTTAAGGAATACTGTCATTGCAGGAAGACGAAGGTGCAGACCGTTGTGACTTCTCGAATACTGGGTCATTACTCAATATCTCGACGATATTCCTTCGCTTGTCCCAGTGTATACGACCACCTGAAAGCGAACAACAACCGAGTAAGCGTGTACAATGCAACAGTTGATCCAACTAATCCACGTACCGTGGAGGAATTCCCGAATTAAGGAGACGTCAACTGAGGCATGACGCCTTGCATTAGCCATATCAATACCAGTTTGCGCATTGACATCGTGTCTCATTGACATAGCAAGTGCTAGCTCAAAGGAAGGTCAGCTTGTCCCTCTCAAGGACACGGTCGGCATGACATGGTCCGAAACTATCCTGTGATATTATTTTTGCCAGTCACGGTGTGTCACATTCTTTTTAAATCACTTGCAGTCTGTGCAAGGCTGAAAATAGCTCATTCCTGGACCGGGACTCCTCATTCAGCTTGCAGGGTGGACACTACCGTTACACAAGACAACAATATTTCAGGTGTTATCCAGTGTCTGGAGTGCCTCTAGAGGGAAGATCTTGAACACCCTTACTGTAAAATATATACTTTGAAGCACCCTGCTCAGGTAGCAGAGTAGTGGCCATCTTTACCACTATTATTATACTCCTTACTGTTATAACTGCCACTGAGACTTTAAACATTTATTGACAGTTATTCTATGTTTTATCTCTTTGTTTCACCACTGGGTTCTTATCCCTGTGATTATTTGTGTCATCAGTCAGCATATTAGGCTAGACAATGAATTTTCAGCTAAAATATATATCATCTAAACTATTTCTAAAAAGGTATGACAATTTCTTGACATTCTTATAGGACTTATATTCTTCACATAGTGTGCTTCTATCATTTCTCTCCTTGAGGAAGGTTATTCCCTTTGCCAAATAGAGTCTAAAACTGGTATAGAAACATCAACTGTGAGAAATATCAAGAAGAAGATGGACAGTGACAAGAAAAACTGTTGAAATACAAATAGGGAAGGGTACAAACAGATAGCAAGTACAAACTAACTACCACAGACTGCCACTGAGCTCCATGTAACAAATTGTTAACTTCAAAAAAAAAAAGTATAAACTATACTACTTATATACTTACTCAGAACAATAGAATATAAAACAATAAAAAAATCATATGCATTGCACAGGCTTATGTCATATACTGAAAATCAGTATTATTTAATATTTCCCTTTTATTTTATTTTATTATTAATTTTGCTCCTGAACTCCTAATTTGTTTACTCCTATAGAATTACAATGTATGTAAGAGGACCCTACCAACACCACCCCTGGAACACTAGACCAATCTCCCAGAGCAATCCTATGCCTAATTAAATATTACTATGTAATATTTAATTGTCTCTAGCTCAACTTGGCAACTCCTGACCCTAGTTGATAGAACTGTAGAATCAGGGATGAACAGACTATAACAGTATATATATTGTAGAGTACACCCCCAGGAGCCTTATCCTAAGCTCTAAGAATTTTTCTGGAGGTAAGTTATAACATAACTTAGAAGTACAATATAACTAAGGATTCTTCTGGAGTTTACTCTACTCTGGTCACCCTTACAATATAGACTAATTAATTACTTGTGCTACTCTTATTTCAGACTTTGTATAAATATACTAACAGTATATTGTAGTTCTCTAGTTTGTAGATTAAAGTTTTGTAACATTAATCCTTTCCTACTTTTTTTCTATTATTAGAATCAAAACTTTTATGTGAGGATTTGTTTGGGGAGCTCAGCTGTAGTCTAAAGAACTAGACCAACCTCTTGTCACAAACTTTATTTAGATTTAACTCTAGAAATAATAATCCAAATGGCCACTAAAAGCTCTAAGAAAACCTTTCCAACAATTTCCAAAATATCTCAAAGCAATTAGTATTCACCAAGTTATTAGAAGATTAGTCAGCAACTACTAAGGCTATCAAGCCCTGAATTATAAGTGAGAATTAGCTAGTCCAGTCAACCTATTTCTGGAGGGATTAACTATAGCAATTTAGCCTAAAACAACTTAATTATACTCCAAGTCCAAGTTGACAAGAAGAACTCAATAGAGTTTCTATTGAATTCTGTATACTACTTATACAACTACTACATAGTCTGTGCACTACTCTCCCACACTCATCATGTGACTCTATTATGTAATGTGACATGTGACATGATAGAGTCACATAATAAGTGTGGGAGAGTAGTGCACAGACCATGTAATAGTTGTATAAGTAGTATACAGAATCCAATAGGAACTTGTTAAGACTCTAGACCACAAGAGTAAATATATGCTTTAACTTTAAGCCTATATCAATACTTAATATCTCTTTGCCTCTCTACAAAGGGTCTGGTTAAGGTTTTCAGAAGAGTTATATCAAAAGAATGAATATTGAGGCTTTTAGTCATGCTCCATAAGTTAGTCCAAAGACTAGAGAAAATATAGTGTTCCAAGAGAAGTAAATTTTCAGATAAACTATAGAAGGAGAGAACTTGCCATTTCCTTCTCTTTCTAGATTGTATTTATAATAACTAGTGACATCACAGGAACTACTATTCTAAGTACTAGTAAGTAACAGTAAGTAACTAATTAAGTCAGAGTCTATGTCATGATACAGCCAAAACAGCTAAGTTATTATTTATATTTCTTTTCTTTTCTTTTTTATTTAATTAAATAATTAGTAGATACATGAGAGGGAATGACTCAAAAGAGATGTATGAGACTTTATAAATAAAAGTAAATACAAAATGTATATAAGTAGTATATAGCAATCAAATAGGAACTCTATTGAGTTCTTTTTGTCAACTCAGACTAGGAGTAGTTCTAAGGCATCACAGTTTAAGTTCTTACAGTCTATAAATAAGTTAGTCCAAGGTTTCCCCATTTATCCTAAAGTTTCTAACTATTATAAAGTTTATCTATAATTACTCCAAGGTTTATCTAACATTTCTCCTACAGTTCAATGTCTATAATTAGTCTAGTCAAGTCCAAAGTCTAACCTAATCTTGATGTACTAATACATTATCTATTGTATTATCTTTGTTTTTCTTATCTCTTATCACTATTATTGTTAGCATAAGGTCATGGAGACTTAGACTTAACCAAGGTGGTTGTTTAGGAAAAACTTAATAGAGTTCCCTGTTGGATTGCTCTAGCTACTTATACAAATATCTGTTGGTCTATATACCTGTCTTTCATAATTATATAACCCTTACTAATAACTATATATATCTTATATAATCCTTCCTATGCTATTTATATCTTTCCCATATTGTATTCTTCAATGTTTTCCATCAAGTTGATAAATGTATGAGAAATAGTTTCCTTTTTGGGAATTATCTCATAACATAGCCCCTTTAAATTTTCTTATTCCAAGGAATTTTTCTATCATCTCCAGTTTTCCTTCCATCTTCTTTTCTTCTGTCTTTTGTATTCTTTATTTGACTACTTCTATAGTATCTTAGCTGTAAACCTCTCTAGTAGTTCTCTTGAGAACTTTTTTTTATTATCTTTTTCTTCCTGTCATCTTACTTCTTGCACCTCTTCCCTATACTCTCTCTCAAACTCTTCTACCAACTCCTTTGCATTCTTCAGATTTTTCCTACTTTCCTAAGTGTCTTCTTTTACTATATATCCCTTCCATTATACTAAGAACTTTTTCTTCCCTCTAAATATTTTTTTTTGGTCAGTATTTTTTCCACCTCAAATTCTTTATCTTTCTCAATGATAACTGGTTTTGGTAGAGTTTTTCTTTGTCCTTTTACCTGAGGCCTGTACAACTATACTTGACTTACATTAACTACAAAATATATCTTAATAGAACTAGATAGTTTCAATTCTATAGTGTTGGTTGAGACAATTCCCTTGACCTTGTAAGACTCCACAAACCACTCTATTAACTTCTCCAACCTTCTTTCTACTATTTGTTACTTGAGATCCTTCATACTTAATAGTACTAAGTCCCTGACTTTATACTCCTTCCCTTCTCCTCACTTTCTGTCTGCATACTTCTTTATCTTCTTCTGTGCTTTTCCCAATACTGCTTTTGCCTCTTTCTGGATTTTTTTAATTCTTTCTGCAAACTTCTCTGCTGCCTCAAACTTTCCCTTTTTTCTTTTTTCAAATCCCATTTGTAGATCCTAACCATAGTTTACCTTAAAGGAGAATACTTTTGTAGCTGAGTAAATTTTATTATTATATGCAAATTTAGTAGTTTCTAACCAGTCTGGTTATTGCTCCTATCTGTGATTGATAAAGACTCTTAGGTATTGTTCTAGCTCCTGATTGATCCTCTCTGTTTGTCTATCCATTTAAGAATAATAGGCTGTTGACAGCTTTGTCTGGATCCCTAACAGCTTGTTCAATTCCCTTATTATTCCTACTGCAAACTGTACCCCTCTATCTGATATAATGCTTTCTGGAAGACTATGCAATTTCCAGACATAATCCCTAAATAGCCTAACAAGTTCTTCTACTGATGTTTTCTCTATAGTTGCTATAAAATATGCTATTTTACTGAATTGGTCACAAACTACTAGAATTGCATCATAACCCTAAGCTAAAGGTAGTTTGGTGATGAAGTCTACTAAAATATGACTCTATAGTTTCTCTGGGATCACATTGGGCATTAGTTTTTCTACTGGAGCTTTACTTCTATTCTTGTAGCATTGACAAGCATTGCATTCATTTATGTATTTTCTCACTTCCTTCATAACTTCTAGCTACCAATAGTTCCTTGTTACCAGTTCTGTTGTCTTCCACCTTTCCCCATGTTCTTCCACTGGTATATTATGATATAACCATATCATCTCCCCTCTCAGTTCCCCTTCTGGCACCTATATTCATTTTTCCTTTATAACTACTTCTTCCTTTATTATCTACTCTTTATCCCTTAATGTTCTCATCTCTGCTTTCTTTAGTTCCTCTACTGCCTTAACTACTCTTTCATTCCCTTCTTGCACCTTTTGAATCCTTTTCCTTAGATTATTCTCTTCTACCAACATCTCTGTTCTTTTTATCTAACTCAGCTTTATTAGTGTCTGATCCTTGTTATCATTTTCCATTCCTTTCTGCTATTACAGATGGCCACTTACTGATTTGTGAGTTAATGATTTAATAATCAAAAGGCTTAAAAAAGCAAAGTTTAGACAGTAGCAAAAGATGTTGTTAAGTCTAAGGTTTATCCTCAGACATACAGTTCTTAAATATATGATTGTGGTGGTCTATGCACTAGGACAGACTACTATATGATTACTATCTATTGTTCTATATATAGGAGTGCTATTGTTCTTGAAATAGAGATAACCTAACCATCTTAGGACAGTTCTTTGTTCTATTCAAGGATAGATGATAATCTATGAATAAAGATCAGTGTTATGTGCAAATATTGAGAACCTTGTATCTTCATGGGATCTTATTGCCTTGGGTTCTATTTATAACTGAAAGAAGTGCATTGAAGAGAGCTTCACAATGGTCATTGAAGCAAATAATTACATCAAATGGTTCCTAAGATATTAGCAATTTAGTGTCTGGTAACTTGGTAATCGTAGACTGATCTGCTAATAACTCAGTGAATACTGATCACTTTGAGATATTTTTGGTATAGTTTGAAAGGTCTTCTCAAGGGCTTTTGGTGGCCATTTAGATTGTTAAAATTGGTTAAGTATTTCTGGAGTTATAGTCTGAATGAAGTTTGTGACATCTGTCAATCTAGTCTCTAGCTCAATCTATCTACCTTTTCCATACTCTTGCCCAGAACATGCTTCAGAGCAAAGTCAAATTGTGATAGGTACAATGCCCATCTGGCTTGTCTTTGATTCAGCTTCTGGCTAGTTATAAAGTACTGGAGGTTTTTACAGTCTGTTTAGATTTTGAACTTTACTTTTGCTCCCTCCAAGTAATACCTCTACACTTCTAAGCATTGAATTACTGCCAACATCTCCTTGTCATGAATTTCATAGTTGTGCTGTTAAGACTCTAGACTACAAGGGTGAATATATACTTTAATCTTAAGCCTATGTCAATACTTGATATCTCTTTGCCTCTCTACAAAGAGTCCAGTTAAGATTTTTAGAAGAGTTATATTGAAAGGATGAATATTGAGGCTTTTAGTCATACTCTACAAGTTTGTCCAAAGACTAAAGAGAATATGGGGTTCCAAGAGAAATAGGTTTTCAGATAAACTACAGAAAGAGAGAACTTTCTGTTCCTTTCTCTTTCTAGATTGTATTTATTCTAACTAGTAATGTCACAGAAACTACTATTCTAAGTACTAGTAAGTAACAGTGAGTGACTAGTTGAGTCAGAGTCTATAAATGGATTAGTCCAAGGTTTTTCCATTTATCCTAAAGTTTATAACTATAATAAGATTTGTCCATAATTACTCTAAGGTTTATCTAATGTTTCTTCTCCAGTTCAATGTCTATAATTAGTCCAATCAAGTCTAAAGTCTAACCTAGTCTTGATGTACTGATATATCATTTATTGCATTATCTTTGTCTTCCTCATCTTTTATTGCCATTATCTCTTCTACCATTTACTTATTATTAGTCCAGGGCTGATAATAGTCATAGTCCTAATGCAATTCCATAACATGCACTCTATTACATTTAATGATTTGGAGATAAAGGCAACTGGCCTCCATTTCTTGTCTCTATATTTGACTAATAGTACTCCTTCTGTTGTGTAATCTGAAACATTGGCCTCTACCCTCATTTCTTATTTAAGTCAGGAATAGCCAGGACTGGCTCAGTCATAAACACCTCCTTTAATCTTTTGAACACTTCCACTTGTTCTCCCTCCTATCTTCATTTTTCTTCCTTTCTAACCAACTAATGCAATAGAGCTGCAATTCTGGCAAAGTCTTTAATAAACTATCTATAGTAGTTGGTGAGCTCCAGAAATTTTTGTATCTCTTTTACATTCTTTGGTGCTGGCTAGCTTGATACTCCATCCACCTTTTTCTTTTGCATTTCAACTCTCTAGAGACCAATTACTATACCTAGGAATTCTATCTCTTTTACTTTCTACTAACACTTTTCTGGTTTGACAAACAAGTTGTTTTCTTCCAGCCTCTTCAATACCTCTCCTACTAGCTCATTGTGCCCTTCTTCAGTGTCTGTAGTGACTATTATATTATCAATGAATATTGCTGTATTTCCTTGATTGATCATATCTCAAAATAGATCATTCATCATAGTTTGGAAGGTAGTTAGGGAATTTGTCAGTCTAAAATACATAACTGTTAGTTCATATACTCCAATGTGTATTGTGAATGTCACCTTCTATTCATTGCCTTTTTTGATTCTCACATTATTGTATCTCCATCTAAGGTCAAGTTTTGTGAACACCTTCTTCTTTCCTACTCTATCTAGGATATCTACAATTAGGGGTAGGGGGTACCTATTCCTTACCATCCACTAATTTACATAGTGATAGTCTTACACTATTCTTTTTTTTCCATTCTTCTTTGCTAAAAAATGGACTGATAAGGTTTATGGCAATTTTGATAGCTGAATATATTCCTTTCACAGCTAATCCTCCACAAATGTCTGTACCTCCTTTTTTTTCTCTCTTGACAATGAATACACTTTTCTGTTTCTTGGTACAAATCCCTCTTTTAACTCTATTGCATAGTCCCATGGTTTCCTAGTGGGCATTCTTTCTGATTCTTTCTTCTCAAATACTTTTTTCTATTTCCAGAATTTCCTAGGTACTAATTCCTCTACTGACTTCCTTTTCTCTGTCTTTCTCACCTGTCCCTTTTTCTATGTTTCTTGCTTTCTCTTTCCACATATTGGTGGGCACTATATCATTTTTACCTCATTGTAAGGACTTAGACTGAGACGTCTTAGAACTACTCCTAGTCTGAGTTGACAAGAAGAACTCAATGGAGTTCCCGTTAAATTTCCTATACTACTTATACAACTACTACATGGTCTGTGCACTATCTTCCCATGGTTCCCATGTGACTTAGTTATGTGACATCACCTGACTATGACTCATAACCCTGTGACTCTGTGACATTTAGTCACATGATACTTTCTCATGCTCCATCCTTGTGTAGTAAGTCCAGAAAAGAAAAGAAAAGAAAAGTAAATA
>Ga0154004_1000346_pt1 | contig 12599 bp, 7 predicted proteins | sample TSFL088MetaG_FD_104727 | JGI IMG/M metagenome (GOLD analysis project Ga0154004, IMG submission 104727) | Attine ant fungus gardens microbial communities from Florida, USA - TSFL088 MetaG | ecosystem: Host-associated > Fungi > Mycelium > Unclassified | place: USA: Florida, Lake Talquin State... | reverse complement strand
GATGTGGATACTTGATCTCTTTCACTGGCCCTCTGACCGTGAGACGTGAAGCTCCGTGTCCAAGCAGATCAAATGGGCTACCTTGCAAGCATCAACGTGATTCTTCACATGTTTCCCAGTCCCCACAAGACGTTACTACGACACCAACTGCGAGTCTGAAGCTCAGGTACCTCCCAAATAGTCCACTTATCCCAGTCCGTCTGCAACCACTTCACTGCCAGCTCCAATTGTGACTATGACCTTATCCTCCGCTCAGTGTTGTGCCGTACTACGACCACGTGTAGCCACCACTGTCGCGCATAGCCATATACCCTCCCTAATCTGGTCATCCTTCTGGTCAGTCAATACCATCTCTACCTGCCCATCCAGGTCAATACAGATGCCCAGGATATTCATCACCTACCACAATACCTCAGGCATCGTCAACTGCAAGAGTTTCGTCGCCTTCGAGCACTCCAGCCACTATTCTGCCTATGTCAACTCCAGATCCTTCTCAGGAGCAGACCTCTACAACAGCGATCTCGCCATCTCGAATTCGATCGCCAGTAATTTCGCAATCATAAATGCAATCACAAATACGGTATCTTCCTCATGTGCACTCATGTATACCAACCTCATGCACCATCGGCTTCCTTCAATGTATGCGCGTTATCTGCCCCTGCCATCATAATTTGCGGATACCTGGCATATGTTGACCGCATGAAGGTACAATTCAAACCATGAGGGCCTGTATATGGTTGTTTGCCTTGTAAGTCCTTGTTCCGATCTCCCTTGATTTTTAATGAAGTCCCAAACAGGTCTCAATCGCCGCTTACAGCAAACCCAACACCTTCGAATTTTTTCTCATGAGATATGAAGAGCGGATTCATTTCAAAAGTATTTGACTCTGTTCCGGCTCAATACCTTGGTAGTATTTTCACTGAAGACGAGAGGACATGGAAAACAGAGGTGCATTCGGCGACAAAATTAGTGTTAATATGTCACCGGAGAGGAGCAGCAACTCTTGATAACATTGAAGGAAGACATGATTTTTTTATCGATTCCTAGAACATGGCACATGAAAATTTGATTTGTTATATAGATGAGCGGACTGTGTAGATGAGATGATTGTATTCACTGTATGCTGTCATTCTTACCCTCGTGCTCACGTACTCATAGTGTCTCTTTTTTTTGATATCCAGTAATCAGGCGACAGCAATTTCTACATCTCATAGCATGGTAAGAACTTGAGTTAAACATGGTTGGGGATGAGAGTGTATTGGCAAATGATGAAGACATCTTCCCATGCTGTTGGCAAAAGATCCGAGAAAGACTAAATACCGCAGATTTGGAAACCACTGTCTTTTTCGGTTTAAGGCTCTTCTTCTCTCTTCAATTGTCGACCTTGCTGTTATATAATTGAAGATCAAGCAAAAAAGGTATATAAATATTCGAGTTATCTATCGAGTAAGTTAATAAGGATCGGTGCCAAATACTGTATCATTCTCTGCTATCATACTTGTCATCCTTCTTGCATAGGTTCTCTAACCCAGTGACTTCGATGGTAATAACATGGACTGTGGCCTTGATTTGGTTGGATGGTTGATTCAAGTGATGCTCACTTTTGGCGAAAATGCGCTTCCTGGTTCCGACTGTGGCCTAAGTTCAAGGGCACGTCACCCCTTCGATTCCATGAGAAGCAGTACAGGGACACAAGGTCAGATGCATTGTTTCAAGTCATCAGCACCATTGTCTGCCCTCCAGTCTACCCGGATGGGAAAGGACAACAGAATGAAAAATATGATGGATCCTATTGGGTTAGTTCTAAAAGAATCTGGCAGTGCTTTGACAATCAACTGACTAATTGAGAGAAAGACGACTCCCACGTTAACAGCTTCGTCATGCTTCTAACATGTCTACGTTCCTACACGTTGCAGCTCACGAGGCAGTGGTAGCTGCTTCCATGAATGGTAGCACTGAGGGGGCACAGTAATTGGGGCAGCAGGGGCTGGAGGGCTTTAGGTAGGGATATGTTAGCACACCTGTGGCGGTGCACGACGCGAAAAACTCACTTGTTAAGTGAAAGATGCGTTATCCGCATCAGAATACACTCTCGACCCCTTTGCAGGAGGCTGATGTTCTCCATCTTCTGACCCAAAATCAGGACCATCCCTAACATCATTGTTCGATGTGTCAACTTGTGCATCTGCTCATAATCGGTATCTTATCTCCGACCTCAGGTATTGCGACATGATTAAGGTCGAGTTTTGCGTCTGGATAACTACCCCGCAAGTTGTCAATGCTTTTGGTAGTGCCATTCTTATGCAGGAAACATGGACGATGGAGGCAAGGTGCTGAGTGTCGGCAGAGGACATGTGCCGATACATATCTCATATGTCCTAAGTTTTGTACGATGATAACTGACGTGGCAAAAATCTTGTTTCCAGAAAACAAACTAACCTGCAGACGTCTTGTCACAATGTGACCATTACATTTCCAACCCTTGTCAAAATTAACGGCCATGTCCAGTCGCAGCAGGGACCCAGCTAATCCTCATGTATAATTGATCCACAAGACATTGGCATGCACATCTAGCAGCCCATATTACGACCATGGCCACTGCGCTCTCGCCTCTTGCTGCTGCTTTGCCTAAGCGTATGTGAGTGACCCCATGGGAATTCTCGTAATATTTGGGGTGAAGCGTAGGCTCTACCTTGTCATCTTTAGTTTCATGATTCTGGTCCACATAAGGCCATCATCTCAATAGATTATCAGAACTCAGCAATAGTGGTTACGGCTCTTCTCAAGGCCGATGATCGAATTTAAGAAGACATCCCACCTGATACATGTTCCTCTTCCGTCCACAAATACCCAAACACCAAGTCTCCATCGGGCGAAAAATGCTAGGTGGGACATTATCCTCACCATCACGTTCATGAGTAAGCGTATTATCCTCTATCGTTCTCACACTTGGGCTGGCTCGTTGGGGAATATGTCCATGCTGACATTCAGTATTCAGCAAAGGAGATTTTCGACATTGTGCTTATAGATGTTTGAAGATGCACACAAAGTGTGCATCGTATGTCGTTGGTTATACCGTAGCTGAATTCATATTTGATGCGGTTTTAATACCGACATATGTTGACTTTGTTCTTTCGTGATCAATATGAACATATGCTTTTCGTTTCATAAACAGGAACAGTCTGCACAAATGGAAAACAGCTACTGGGACTCCTCATGTAGACAGAGGCGAGAAGATATGATCCAAGACCATGCTTCAATAATAACGGAAGCAGTACGGCAATAATGGCTTCCAGATATATTAATTTACTCCCATCCGTGCTCCTCACATGTCTAGACGCTGATTGTCAGGTTCCCACCCAGTTCAGGTAATGAGGAAGTGTCACGATCTTATCATCCTGTACTCACAGCATTTCTTCGTACTCACTCTAGTTCAAACAATGGCGACACGAGCTGAACCAGTTATGGCACGAACTATCCGAATTCTCGGTAAGTATGACTCTTCTCATTGATTTTATCCATCAGTAGGCTTAATTGCACTCAGGATTTATCGGAAGACTGGATCATACAATTTTACGTCCACTCATTATCAGCTGCAAGACCGATACTCCTCTCAAAATATCAAGAAAACATTTGACAATAAAAATCGAGGGGAACAGAGTCTGGAGCTAGCCCAAGGATGGTGAGTCAACCTTTCCAATGCCTAAGCAGCTTTGTATATTCATGCGATGTAGGATTGTCAAGGAAGGAAGTGAACTGAATATTGAGATCCACAAAGAATCCCAACGGCGGAAAATCTTCACCCTTGGGCATGCTCCAAAGGGCGATCTCGTGTGTAGTGCCAGGATTTCAGCTCTGGATCGTCGCTGAGGTACGCATTTGATAGCTGTCAATATGTAGATTCCTTATCCAAATATAATTGTAGGCATACGGCAGCGATTTACGGGCCCTGGATGCACAAGTCAGGAGTACAATGGAGCAGCTGAAGAATTTCAAACCCATTTTGAGTCACCTTCGTCCTGCAAGCACTGGCCATGGGGCGTTAATTGAATTGGGGAAGGCCATCAGCGGGTTGATTGCAGCTGCCAGAAAGGTAATTGAATTTTGCCTAAAATGCACACATGTTGTCTGACCTGAAACAGGTGCATCCTATAGCACAAAGTGCGGTCGCTTGCATCGAGGTCATCTACAAAGTTGGTCCATGTTCTTTTTTTGGGAGTAGAGCGACTGATCAAATTTGTAGCATTTTGAGGCGCAAGAAGAATCTCGTAAGGCAATGCAAGGCCTGGCAGACAGCATGATGCATCTAGCTGATCAGCTCGACAAGCTCAAGGATGTCCCGAACTCGGAAGAACTGTGCCGCACTATTGGTAAATTTCCTGGAATGATGGAAGAAGTAGTGGTTTTCATTCACCACTGGCTCGACAGCTGGCTTGGTGCGTATCCGTCTGCATGGCATGGGATTTCAATTGAACCATCTGTCCAGCCAAGTACATCCTTGCTGTTCCTCAGAAGGAGAGAGTTATCGAGTTACGGAAGAATGTGGATGAATTCAGGGATCGGCTTGTGGCAGATCTTGCAATAGAAATCCAAGTAGCACAAGAATTGGACAGTTTGGTGTGGGCCCTTAGGGAAGATAGGCCTATCCTACGCAAACCATGTATGGAAGGTACCCGTATTGCCATTCTGCAAGAAATTGAAAACGAGGTCAACAAGGTCGACGGTCATAATGTGATCTGGATAAGAGGGTCCCCTGGCGTCGGAAAATCAGCCTTGGCAGCCCGCATTTCAACTCGACTACAGGATCAGGGTCGACGTGTAATACCATTTCGGTTCGACCGCACACAATCCACCAGGATCACTACAGAAACTCTGTGGCGTGTCATGGCCTGTGATCTTGCCGACTGGTACCCCTCTCTTCGCCAATACTTAGCCAAAGCAATTAGAGGGCATATATCCTCAGAAATTGATTGTCTTTTCAAATTGCTCATTGAGATGCCGTTAGCCCACTTGGATGATGTTGCCCATGAAGAACTTCCGGTGATTGTGGTAGATGCACTAGATGAGTGTGGTGGTTTCAGACAGGACTCGTCTGGGAGGGACGATTACGAGGGTCTCTTATGTACGCTCCGGCGGTGGGCCGAGGTCGACCACTTGAAGAAATTCAAGCTGGTCATTACCAGCCGTCCAGACAGCCGGATCACCCAGACCTTCCCTGATACCATCAGCACCTATATTGATATTCCCTCTGGCAGTGGCGTCAAGCCAGATGATAGCACTTCTGATGACATCCGTAAATTTCTCGAGTCTCGATTCAACACCATTGAGGTAGAACCTGCATGGACTACAAAAGCCCTTGATTATCTGGTTCCTCGTTCTCTTGGTGTTTTTATATGGGTAACAACGGTTGCCGACTTCCTTCAGGAGAATCCTCGAGAACGCTTTGATATCCTTGAAAAGCGGAAGCGAGGGGATGACACAGAGGGGTTATATGACTTGGATTCTTTGTACTTGACTGTCATTACAACCTCGTTCGGACGTGCTCTAAAGCCAGAGATCAAGGCAATTACCTCTGTCATTGGTGCAACGATTTTTGCTAAGCAGCCACTCGACGACACTGTGCTTATAAGACTTCCTGGGGTCAAGAATACAAACATGCTCAACTACATTCGGAATGGTCTCATGTCTGTCATTGATTCCGGCCCCACCCTTCGTTTCCACCACAAATCATTCGAGGACTTCCTCTTCTCTTCCTCCTTTCGTCAACATCTACCCAAGCTCTCTGATGTCCAGGATAGAACTATTCATGAACGCCGACTTGCTGGACTATGTTTGGATGCTATGGTTTCCTCGGAGCTCCACTTCAACATGTGCAACTTGAATTCTTTGAACATAAAGAACGTGGATATTCCGGCTTCTGACAAGTCTGCGATCTCGCCCCTCATCTATTACTCGTCTCAATTCTGGGCAGACCATCTTGTCCAAACTTAACCAGAGGAGAGTTTGACAAAGGCGGTGGAGTTTGTAATGTACGAGAAGCTACTGTTTTGGACTGAAGTGATGAGCATATCGGGGAAGGCTCATGAGATCTCTACAATCCTTAAAAGGGCTCTAGAGTGGCCTGCACTGGCGGTATGTCCTTACTTTGTCTCCTATTATACATCTCTGAGGTTGGCTGGCTAGACATTCGACCTCAAGAGCGAGTTTATATTGTTTATCCGTGATGCCCTCCGATTCATCTCAGCATTCATTGTTCCCATCTCTGAGAGCGCTTCTCAAACATATCTTTCAGCCCTTCCGTTTGCGCCCGAACGCTCCCTCGTTGCCGAGAGATTCTGCCCAAGGTTTCCAAACACTCTTACCATCAGTGATGGCAGGCCTTCGCAATGGCCAATGGTCGCCTTTGTTGTAGAGCACTTTTGGCCTTGCGTATGGTGCATTGTCTTATCGCCAGACCAAAAGACCTTTGTTTCTATATCACTATCTGCAGATATCCGCAACTCTGAGACAGGTCATTGTATTTCAGGCCCATTCAAGCTGAGAAACATGAGTCATATTTCTTCGATGGATGAAGTTGACGCGTGTTTCAGTCCTGATGGAAAGCATATCCTGGTCAAACATCATGATCACAACGCCTTATCTTATCCTGCAATGGTCTGGAACATTGAAAAGGGGGAGGAGGTGTTCCAGATTGAGGGCTTTGATTTTGCGTTCGTTCACTGTGGTCATAATGAAGGTAGAATTGTGTCAATGGATTGGACAGACGAAGATGGATCTTCAATTCGGACAGTTTCCCGAGGTGTTCAACCTCCAACTCGCATCCTGGTCAAGTTGTGGGATATTAGGAATGGTATATTTGACAGGCTGCTTGAGGTGACTGGTTTTGGTGTTGCTCGATTCTCTCCGAATGGGCAATATCTGGCTATAGAAAGGCAGTCTGAGAGTGTTGTTGAATTAAGGAATTTGGAGGATGGCACGATCACTCATCTATTCCCGCATCCCTCTGGCAACCTTTCATCACTCTACTTTTCCCCAACCAGTGACTGTTTAATGGCTGCATTTTGGATGTCTCACTACAAATGTCTTTGGAGACTGGACACGCAACAGATGATGTCCTTTGATCTTGATGTCGGATTGGCTTCTCCAGCCGTTATTCATTTACCACACACCAATCGTGTATTTGTCCCACGATATAAAACAGTGGAAATATGGGAGGTATCAGCGACCTGCTCAAATAAGATCTTCGAGACAGGGCCTCCAATAACTTCGTCGATAATCAGTATTTGTCCATCGCGCGATGGCCACAGGCTTTTGGTTGGAAGCGATGATGGAACTGTGACGATGTGGAATCTGGAGGATCTGGCGGGCAATGAGCCTGTCACTCAAGATGATACAGACAAACCACGAATCATTGCATTCTCGCCCTCCGGAAAGATGGTAGCTACAAAATCACGGCAATATACCTACATAGAACTGCGGGATGCAACTACTTGGAAGCTTATAGGGCGTAGGGATGATGAGTACAAATCAGAGGTCGCATTTTCCGCAGATGACAATCGGATAGCCGTTTTTTCTGGATCTCTCCTCACTGTATACGATATGAATCGCCCGGAGAATCGCCTCTCATTTGAGCCCTGGCCCAAAGGAAGGAGTGTCTGGATCAGGAAGGCTGCCTTCCAAACATGTAATGACCTGGTTATATGCGCCCAGCTAGACGATGACAAGCTAGTGTCACTCCAGGTTTGGAAAGTAAAGGACCGCGGTAAATGCATATTTTCTCTAGACATCAATATCGACATACTCTTTGACATCTTGCTGGCACCCGATGGCTTGACTGTCATTATTTTCAGTCCCACCTCATGTTATTCATGGAATCAAGACACTGCCCAGTTTGATCATATCCACTTTGCCGATGAAGCGCATCTTGTCGGCTATCGTCGCGCATACTCGCCTGATGGGAAGCTCTTTGCATGTTATTCTTTTGAGGACAAGAGCGCCCGAGTCTGGGACACACGAACTGGTCAACTCTGTGGCAAGCCAATTACAGTGTTCAACGTGCAGGAGATTGCCCTGTCACCTACCCTAAATGACCCATCCCTTGGTGATCGAATCATTGCTCTTCGCTGCGATGGTACAAACACGATAGCTCTCTTCGACGTCCACACCAGCCATTTGTATGCTCAGTTCTGGGATCCAGGATGGTGCATGGCATTTATTCAAGATGTAACCAAGCTGGCGTCCTATTACCGTGATAGTGATAATGATACAACCAGAATCTACGATATAGCGGACCTCGCAGCTAAACACCGAAATGCTACTCATGGATATGAGCCTGTCCCGCGATACATGAGGAATGGATGGATGGTGGGTCAGGACAATGAGTTACTTTTTTGGGTCCCACTCGAGCACAGGAAAGTTCTATGCCTGCCTCGCGTAGAAACTATCTGGGAGCGGCCAGTAAAGGTGGACCTCTCTAACCTCAAGTTCGGCACCGAGTGGACAGAATGCATCGACAAAGAGTGGCTGAAAGGACTTGAGGAAAGGGGGAAGTGGGTGGGAGCCCGAAACGTACAGTCGCATGTCCTTGAGTGCTTTGACGATTTTACTCAGTATTTATTACCATAGAAAGATCCCGCAGATAATATACTCTTGCGGCAATAGACAAAGCCAATTATTACAATCCAAATATTCACCATTGTCTTGACAACATCGCCTTTACTCATGTCACCCTTCTGGACTAATATCACTGTCAATTTGGCTGAAAAAAAAGTGCTTTGATAATTGTCATTGCGTGTCAATCTTTCAGTCTGTCCTTACAACCCTCTTTTGTCTTGCAGTTTGCAACAGGTTGCGTTTGTCAAACCGGAAATTGACCGCGTAGCTTCATGCCATCCAGCTCATTGCTACATGTTGATTTCATAATATTCCCGGCCAACGGCCAACGTCAAGTTCGTCACAGAATGATCATTGAAAATTGTCTACTTGTGGGTATTATTTTAGAATAAGGTATCTTTCCTCAGAGAACTTTCTAATAACCCAATCCTTGATTCATCCTTAAACAGGCCACAATCACCATGCAGAGATGTTATTCACCATCAACGCTTTTATCATCATGCCTGATACTCAAAAATGTGCTTCTCACTTCAAGATCCATGATCCTGAGGAGGGTTCGTACACGATATTGCACAACAGCTGCCTAAGAAAAGGAGAGGTAAATGATTTGATCCTGAGATCGGATGTGGATGGCCACATACACACGAGAGCGTATTTGTCCAGAGCATAAATTTGACGTTAATGACAAACTGTCCATCAGCAAGAGTAAGCATTGGGACAGGCAGTGCTGTCAAGCTGGTCGATTTTCAATTCTACCATTATATACGACTACATGACCTGAAGTTTCATATCAGATGTTTGAGTTTATGGCGTCTTCCTCGTCAGACATGCTACAACGATTGACAGGCAGACAAATACCGCTTAATCAGATGGGTGACGTGACATTTTGTGATTGCAGTTGGACATTACCTTCTCCAACCGTCCTGAGCGCCAAGAGCATCCCACATCTCATGTCTTTTCATTTATTTGAACTTCGCCCTTACTAAGGCTTCTTCTTCCCTGATAACAATGGCCCAGGATACAACTAGAACTTTTCCCGACTCTAAAAGCAAGATACACTGGTCGGAGCCCGAAGAGGCCGAAGGAGAGAGTTGCCCTGCCTTTATGAAATTTGAGTTCAAGCTGCTTGGAATTGCTGGGGTGCGTGTTTCTTTTATATTGGCTTTCCATCTCACTGCAGCACTTACATAGGCTTAGGTTTTTACTTGATGGTGTGCTTCCCAAGTTCTGGTGCTGATGTCTTTGAATTATTGGACGTTAGCTGGTTATCCCTCGTTATCATTTCATCCTCATTGTCTTCAACAGCCTATGGCAACAATGCTCAAGTATTAACTTTACGGTGGAACATCACTTCTCCAGGGCTTCATGAAAGCTGGTGGCAACATCGGTCAATTCGGCTTTGGTCAGAATCTATCTACCTCTCAAGCTGTATCTGGCTCCACTAATCATCCACACTCTCGGCCATGCTGCGGACGCTTTCGGACAGAAGGAATTTTGTACATTTGATCTCGTTTCAGCTGTCTACGCATGACACTATACTCCGCAGATGGCAAATAATTGATGCTTATCCTGGCTATCAAAGACGACACCTGCTAATTCCATCTCTCCGGAGGGATAACTCATTTATCTCGCCATATTTTGTACTTTGCTGGGAATTGGTGTTGGTGGTGACCATATGATGTCTGCCACTATCACCTCTGATCGGGCGAACACTCGCAAGCGCGACACCATGTTGGCCCCTATTTTTGCAAATTTAGGTTGAGGTTCTTCCGTTGGTCCCTTGATAACGATCATTGTACCGGCCTGCTACACAGATGTGACGGAGGCTGCTAAAATGTCGAATGTCGATGGAGGTAAATATGTTTTTTCTGGAGAAAGCACCACAAGAAACAAATTAGTCTATTTTTTCCCCCTAGTTTGGTGAATTGTTGTTGGCCTCCCGCTAATTCATATGTTTTTCACCCTCTATCACCGTCTCACGTTACCTGAGTCAACGCGTTCCGAAATAGCACAGCATCGGCTGAGGTTGGTGACGAGATTGCTGAGTTAAAGCCTTGTTTCCATCACTCAAGCCAAAGAGGAAAGCGCACTTGAGGGAATTTGCTACCTACTTTTCTGAGTGGTGACACATCAGGCTTTTTTTCAATACCTTGCTTTGGTGGTTTTTACTCGATATCTTTATATGGCATCAATTTGAAAGATTCGACGGTTCGTCGAGTTCTCCGTGAGAACAATTGTTCAAGATCTCCACCGGCAACTGCATTAGGATTTTTCCCCGGTTATAATTCCACTGTTCTGGCGATATGATGGCTTGAACGTAGGTAGATTCGATTTTAAGGCCTCCTGATTCACCTCTTTATTCTATAAGTGCTTGTCTGGTTTCTTTCAATCTGATACGACCATCTCAACATCTTGTCTAGTTGATATTTTTACTGGCGTGTTCCATACGCTTAGCAAAGCCACTTTCATCGTCAACTTTACCTTACTTCAATTATTTTTCAACTTCGGGTCCAACACTACGACCTATGTGAGTCACAGATGTATTTATGGACCACTTCGTATCCTCATTAATAAATACATTGGATAGTGCTATCTCCCTCAAATTTTCCTCACCCGATACAAGCCCTTCGCTCATGGAATTCCATTGGCCTGTGGCAAAGCAGGAGCTATCATTTTTGTTCTCGCTTTTAATATACTCACCGACATAATAAGAACACCTGCTGTTCTGTAAAGTAAGTGTCAGCCCTTAGTCTCCATGTTGCATTGTGGCTCAACATGCTTCGTCATAGTCTCCTTCGGTTGTAACATTTTTTGTGCCTTTTCTGCCTTGCTTCTCCCTGAAGTGAAGGGTCGTGACGCAGATGTTGTCCTCACTCAAGAGTCAGGAAATCTAGACCTCATCTCTCTTCAAGGATAGTGTATGTTACCTGTTACGACCAGACCTTGCCCGTATCTCATGTTCCCTGTCTGAGAATAAAACCTTTATGTAGATGCTTGACAGATGGTCGGGTTAGTTGGGCATGGAACACCAATTATAAGTAGGGTCAAAGGCTTTGATACATTAAACAACAAAATCCATTATCAGGAAAATTTTTACATAAGTCGTCACCTTGGGACGCGTTACAGCATCGGAGCCCATTCTTAAAGCTCATATCAGCATTATTCTCGAATTAGACAGACTGTGTAACAACATCCATGCAAAGAAGACTTGACCACATGAAGATACATCTACATGTGGCACCTGCAAGGTAAAACAGAAATTACAGCAAGTAGACAAGGATCCAGTGCGAAAGTACAACGGCACTGAGCTCGAATTCAAGGTCCTTCACATATTGGTCTATCGAGGACAAGTACGGCCAAGTTGGGACACAACCAAGCATAACGGCATTGTGTTCCTAAATTCTGCATATATCACAGTGATTGCAACGGGAAATCACATCACAATCACATTTAGGCACGTCTATTGTCAAGTTCACTGCCACTGATCGAGGATTAATCATCATTTTCTATACTTTGTCCCGTTCCTGTAAAACAAAATACCGGGAATGATCGATCAACAAGGCTGGGATGTCGTGATCTTGCCTGAATTCCTTCTAGAATAAACGGATCGAAGTTCCATACTAGTTCATGATGGCGTGTTTTGTAGAATGGAGACCATTAATATATTTTGTTGGCAATATTCTGGTAGTAATAAAGGCTGTTTGATCGGACTCATCAAATTTTTTCCAAACCAAACTTTTTATGCGTGCGTATAGGCGTCTTGCTATAAGGCGACTTGTTGTATATAATCTCGAAGCTGATGATGTGAATACTTGATCTCTTTCACTGGCCCTCTGACCGTGAGATGTGATGTGCAGTGTCCAAGATCAAATGGGCTACCTTGCAAGCATCAACGTGATTCTTCACATGTTTCCCAGTCCCTACAAGACGTTACCACGATACCAACTGCGAGTCTGAAGCTCGGGCACCTCCCAAGAAGTCCACTT
>Ga0154004_1000345_pt1 | contig 12606 bp, 19 predicted proteins | sample TSFL088MetaG_FD_104727 | JGI IMG/M metagenome (GOLD analysis project Ga0154004, IMG submission 104727) | Attine ant fungus gardens microbial communities from Florida, USA - TSFL088 MetaG | ecosystem: Host-associated > Fungi > Mycelium > Unclassified | place: USA: Florida, Lake Talquin State... | reverse complement strand
GTACAGCCACTGTAGTAGTAGTATAAATAGGGGTGCAATTTGATAGAAGAACTCCATCGAGTTCTTCCTGAACATCCATCTGGGGTGATCACTAAGAGCACTCACTGCTTATTGATAACACTATCTCAAGATCTCCCTGGATGTTCAAACTATTAACAAGCCCTTTGGAAACTATTGTCTAAATAGTATCCATATTAGTGTATACAAGGTGTCAGTGCTAGATATCAAAACTAACTGCTTTATACTTTGAATATGTCACAAAAGCAGTTGTGTTGGGTCTATGCACATTGACTACATACAGCCTGCTAAAATGTACTCCTGCCATGATATTCTCCCCTTCAGGTGACTTTATTAAAAGCTTGCCTCTGCCACTCTCAAAATGTGCTCCCTTATCTTCTAGCCTTGACAAGGAGATCAAATTTGATCTCATTTCTGGAGTGTGTAGTACATTTTTGAATTTTACTTTCCTCTTTACTGTAAGGATATAGCTGAGATGACTTAGTTCTACTCTGTCACAGTTGTGCTATGGACCAGTAGTCACATACTGTATGGTTTACCACTACACCAAAAGAGCAACATTAGCAAGGCTACTTGCTAATGAGGGTCCAGCTATTTATGTAGTTCTTTCAACAGGTATTTTGTTATACCTCTATATCACTATTTAGTAGTTACTTTTTTGTAACACACTCCTAGTCTGAGTTGACAAGGAGAACTTGATAGAGTTTTCATTTGTTTGCTGTATACTACTTATACATACTCTGTATTTACTTCTATTTATAAAGTCCCACGCATCTCCTTTGAGTCATTCCCTCTTGTACATCCATTGATTTCCTAATTAAATGAAAAGAAAAAGAAAAAGAAAAGAAATATAAATAATGACTTAGCTGTTTGGCTGAGTCATGACATTTACACCCTTAATATTAGTGATGTTGTGTGACTCAAGTTGAGTTGACTCAGCAGCTAAGTCTTTGAAGGTTACAAAGAGAACTCAATGGGGTTCTCAATCAATTGTGCTATCTACTTATACAAGTATGCTATTTGCCCTCATTTATACTGATAGTATTCTACAGTCAGCCAAGAGGCTGCCAGCTCAATTCCCTTGTCTATCATTCTATAAATAGATCTTCCTATAGTTGAGGTGACTTATGACAAGTGATTATCTCAACATTCCTCTTTTCTATGATAGGAAAAGTCACTCCTTTGTTGGTAGATAACCCAGTTAATGGCTGTTCCAGTATCTTGTATGTTGTGAAGAGGGACTTATCTGCAAAACAGTGATTGCTAGTACCCAAATCAATTAAGGTGAGTCTGTCTGATGAATAATCTGTATCTTGTCATAACTCAGCCAAATGGCTAAGTCATTATTTATATTTCTTTTCTTTTCTTTTTATTTAATTAGGAAATCAATAGATGTGCAAGAGAGAATGACTCAAAGGAGATGTGTGGGACTTTATAAATAGAAGTAAATACAGAATATATATAAGTAGTGTACAACAATTGAATGAGGACTCTATTGAGTTCTTCTTGTCAACTCAGACTTAGAGGGTGATTAAGTCATTTTAGACTAAGTCACTACAATGCTGAACAATAATGTCTTCACCAGTCTACCTCCTCATATACACTTTCAACAATCCACACACATGATTCTTTGTTTTATTATCACTGGGGATTGGAGTGTCATCAGAAATATGAGTGGTATAAGAAAGTAAGAAGACTGGTACCTCATGATTCTGGCTGATAGAGGTTGCACATGCAAAGACTGGTTGCTCATCATTATCAGGGGTACTTGCTATATTTGTAGATGATATTGATGGATGGAACCCTCCTCTCTGGGTATTTAGTGCAGTTCCCCTTACACCACCACACTTCCCAAAACCAGAAGGGAATTGTCTCTCCTTCCCACTACCTGGCCAATAGCAGGTTTTGATTGTATAGCCTCAACAGTTACAGTTGGGGTTTATGCAAAGAAGTTGGTCTTGGTTCCTTTAAGAAGGCCTGGAGACTTGGAGTGCAGTGACTGGGTTAGAAGGTTTGTTTGAGTAAAGTGAAGTAACCACATTTTGAGTAAGGAGATGGTCTCAGCTAAAGTTCTGTCCTTTAGGAAAATAGCAATGATAGAAGTTCATGAAGGGGATAAGGATGTCAGCAGGATAGATTTGAAGTCATCATTATCAATTGTTGACCCTAGTGTATTTGCTTTGGCCCATTAATTCCTCATGATAGTGATAAACATAAGGAAATCTTGAGTTTTAGAATATTTGGAGTTCTTCAAGTCTTGCTCTGTGTCATGAGTCACCTTGACTATAACAAGAAGCTATAAATAGAACAGACATGGACTGGAGTTGAACCAATAGCTGATGGACAGCTTTTAGTTTAAACAAGGACAAATAGTATACTTGTATATATGGTAGACTGCAATTGATTGAGAACCCTATTGAGTTCTCTTTGTAACCCTCAAAGACTTAGCTGCTGAGTCAACTTGACTTGAGTTGCACAACAGAAGAACTTGATACTATATTCTAGGCACTGTTTACTTTGAACTCTGCCTAAACTTTATTCTTTTATTGTTCTTGATTGGTGATCAGCTTGATCACTGGTCTTTTTGGATAACAGGCCCTAGCTGTAAAGGGAACTTAGTAGTCAGTTAGGGACTGCCAGTGGAGACTTAGTACCAAACCCAGGTATTGTGCCCAAGACCTGACCTAGCAACTGGGTGGTGTTGTTGAGTAGATTACTTGTACTCTTTTGATTAGTAGAAACCTTGTACTGGAGGTGTATTGTCATCTATATATATAAAGGAATAGCATCAACCCCTTAGGAAGATGCTATTAGAGTAGAGATCCTCTCCTTGAGGTGATTGTTTACTATTTGATTAGGGCAGTAGCCAGTAGGGCAGTAGGTGTCTAGTTGGGTGAAGATCTTGCACTCCAATAGACATAGTAGTAACTAGTGAGATCAATCTTATTCAACATTGAGGGACATAACACCATGTCTCTTAAACAATACAACTCTTTAATGAGCAGCATGCTCAATCAGTAGTGGATCCTTACCAAATTAAGGACAGAGCTAGAAGAAAGAGAGGGGAGAGAATGTTTCAAGTGTAGGAAGTTTGGGTATCTGACCTCTAACTGCAGGAATAAGGTTGAAGGAGAAAAGGGGAAACCAATCCCCAAAAACAAGTTTGAAGTGTTGTGTTAGTGCAAGGTCATGAAGACTTAAGGCCCAACTAAGGTAGTTTTTCAGAAAGAACTTAATAGAGTTTCTCATTGGATTCCCCTAGATACTTATACAAATATTAGATGGTCTGCATACCTATCTCCTGCAATCACATGACCCTTACTAAGAACTATCTATATCTTACATAATCCTTCCCATACTATTTATATCTTTCCCATGTTGTATTCTTGAATGTTCCCCATCAAGTTGATGAATGTATGAGAAATAGTTTCTTTCTTGGTTGTCTCATAACATGTTGGCAAGTTGAGTGATGAGGTGTAGAATAAGAGAAGAGGTCAAGGTGTGAAGGCAAAAAAGAGAAGAGAAAGAAGTGAAGTGTTTTAGGTGTTGGGGGGTAGAGCACTATAAATAGGAGTGTCCAAACATTGTAGCAGAGAAAGAGAGAAAAAGAAGAGAGGAGGCAGCACATGTGGCCAGGCCATAAAAGATGCAGCAAGAGAGGAGGCCAGTACATCCTATATGGGAAAAAGCACAGGAATATTATGAGGAAAGGAGCATGCCTCCAGAAGGTGCACTTCTGCTTGAGAGAGGATGGTTGATAGAAGAGGTAGTAGCAACATATATAGACTGTAGGGGGTGTGAAGGCAAGGGGGTCTAAATCCATGAAAACCAAGGACAAGGATTCCTTCTTGAGAGGCAAGTGAGAAATATATAGTGTGACCTGTGCCAGAAAGTATGGAACTAGAGAGAGGAAGAAGCAAAGAAGAGAGAGATGACAAGGGTACAGTGTATAAAGTATGGAAGAAAAGATGCAATAGGAGAAAAAATGTTGGAACAAGAAAGGAGGGAGATCCTGTACCCAAAATGTAGGACAGGAAAAAAGAAATCATGGTAGAACTAGGAAGTAGCAGCACATCCCATAGAGGGAAAAGTGTAGCAGGGTGGTATAGGGACAGAGATTTCAAGAAGCACAGCAACAAAGGAGATTGGCCAAAGGGATGTCAGGAGAATGTTCAAAATGTTGAGAGAGATGTGGTTAGATATTGGAGTAGAAAAAGTAGATATGCATAAAGGCATAACAGTCAAAGCACTTTTGGATAGTGGTGTAACAGGGATATTCATGAACAGGAAGATGGCAGCAAAACATGGATTTAGGCTGTAGAAGCTAGAAAGACCAGTAACAGTCAGAAATGTAGATGGGACAAATAATAGTAGAGGGGCTATTACATACCAAGTGGAAGTGAATGTGTATTACAAAAGCTATATAGAAAGGATGAGAATGGACGTGTGTGATTTGGGAAGAACAGACATTATATTGGGGATACTGTGGTTGTAGGCACACAACCCAGAAATTAATTGGAAAACAGGAGAAGTCAAGATAACCAGATGTCCACCATTATGTAGAAGAAATACAAAATTGGAAGAAGGGCAGAAAGTGAAAAAAGAAAAAAGAGTAGTGATGCTAGAAGAGGAAAAGATAGTGAGATGGGCAATAGATGATAAGAAAGATTGGAGAAGAGAGGAGAAAGTTAAAGCAGACCATAGGAAGATTAAAGAGATAGTTCCAAGAAAATTCCTAAAGTAGAGGAAAGTATTTGGAAAGGTAGAATCAGAAAGGATGCCAACAAGAGAAATTTGGGATCATGCTATAGATCTCAAGGAGATGTTCAAACTACAAAAGGGAAGAATTTATCCTTTATCCAAAGACAAAAGGGAAGAAGTTCAGAACTTCATAAATGACCAACTGAGAAAGGAGTACATTAGACCATCAAAATCCCCTCAGACATCACCAGTATTCTTTATAGGCAAGAAGGATGGGAGTAAGAGGATGGTAATAGGCTACTATAGTCTAAATGATCAAACAGTGAAGAAAAACTATCCACTGCCATTGATTATGGATTTAATAGATAACATAGGGAGTAAAAGAGTATTCACTAAAATAGACTTGCAGTGGAGGTTTAACAACATGAGGATAAAAGAGGGAGATAAGTGAAAGAGAGCATTCACAATGTATGTAGAGTTCTTTGAACCAATGGTTATGTTCTTTGGGATGATAAACTCACCAGCTACATTCCAGGCAATGATGAATGAAATCCTGAGAGATATGATCAATAAAGGGAAAGTGGCAGCCTTTGTAGATGATGTGTTAGTAGGAACAGAGACAGAGAAAGGACACAATGAAATAGTAGAAGAGATGTTGAAAAAGCTAGAAGAGAATGACTTATATATCAAACCAGAGAAGTGTGTATGGAAAGTGAGGAAGATCAGATTTCTAGGGGTTGTTATAGGACCCAATGGAATAGAAATGGAAAAGGAAAAGATGAATGGAGTACTAAGTTGGCCAGAGCCAAAGAACATAAAAGATGTTAGAAAATTTTTGGGCCTTGCAAACTACTATAGGAGGTTTATTAAAGATTTTGCTTGGGTAGCAAGGCCAATGAACATGCTGACTAGAAAGGATATAAAGTAACAATGGGAAAGAGAGCAACAGCAGGCATCTGATAAACTTAAAAGGATTTTTACAACTAGACCAGTACTAGCAGTATAATGACTTAGCCTGAGATGACTTAACCACCCTCCTAGTTTGAGTTGACAAGGAGAACTTGATAGAGTTCCCATTCATTTGCTGTACACTACTTATACACATTCTGTATTTACTTCTATTTATAAAGTCCTGTACATCTCTTTTGAGTCATTCTCTCTCATGCATTTGCTTGATTTCCTAATTAAATAAAAGAAAGAGAAAAGAATATTAAATAATAACTTAGCCATTTTGCCAAGTTATGACAAGCAGCTCCAGACTTAGACAAGAAGTTCAGAGTAGAAGCAGATGCTTCAAATTATGCTACTAGAGGAGTGTTATCAGTAAAGTGCTCCAATGGAATATGGAGACTAGTTGCCTTTATTTCAAAATCTCTAAGTAATATAGAAAGGAACTATGAAATACATGACAAGGAAATGTTGGTAGTAGTTAGATACTTGGAAGCATAGAGGCACTTCCTGGAAAGAATGACTACAAAATTCAAGATTTGGACAGACTATAAAAATCTTGAGTATTTCATGAAGGCACAGAAGTTGAATAGGAGACAAGCAAGATGGGCTCTATACCTATCTAGATTTGACTTTATGCTCAAACATGTTCTGGGGAATAAGATGGGAAAGGCAGATAGCTTGAACAGGAGGCCAGATTGGGAGATTGGAGTGGAAAGAGATAACAAGAATGAAACATTGGTTAAGCCAGAATGGTTAGAAGTGAGGAGGACAGAAGGAGTGGAGATGATTATAGAGAGAGTAGACTTACTAGAGAAAGTAAGGCAGTCAAGAGTAAAAGATGATGAAGTAGTTAAAGCAGTGAAAGAGATGAAGTAGACAGAAGTAAAGATGCTAAGAGATAAAGAATGGAGAGAAATTGATAGCATAATGTATAAGAAGGGGAAGGTATATGTACCTAAGGATGAGAAATTAAGAGCAGAGATTATTAGGTTGCATCATGATACACCATTAGGAGAACATAGGGGGCAATGGAAAACAGTAGAATTGGTCACAAGAAAGTTTTGGTGGCCAGGAGTAACAAAGGAGGTGAAGCAATATGTGGAGGGGTGTGATTTCTGCCAAAGGAATAAAAACTACACAGAACAACTAGCAGGCAAATTAATGCCCAATTCAATACCAGAAAAGCCCTGGAGTCATATATCAGCAGACTTCATTACAAAACTACTATTGGCACAGGAATATGACTCAATCTTAGTAGTGGTAGATAGGTTAGCAAAAATGGTCCACTTTATTCCTACTACAGAGAAAATATCAGCAGAAGGACTAGCTAGACTATTCAGGGACAACATGTGGAAATTGCATAGGCTACCCAAGAGTATCATTTTAGATAGAGGACCACAGTTTGCAGCAAGACTAATGAGGGAGTTGAATAGGATGTTGGGGATTGAAAGCAAGATGTTAACTGTAGTGACTTAGCCTGAGACAACTTAATCACCTTTCTGGTCTGAGTTGACAAAGAGAACTCAATAGAGTTCCCATTTGTTTGCTGTATACTACTTATACACATTCTATATTTACTTCTATTTATAAAGTCCCATGCATCTCCTTTGAGTCATTCCCTCTCGTGCATTTGCTTGATTAATTAAATAAAAGAAAAAGAAAAAGAAAAGAATATTAAATAATGACTTAGCCATTTTACCAAGTTATGACACCACCCCCCTCTCAAGATTCCTTATTTTGAGGATTTTATAATTCATAGTCAGGATTGACTATGTTGCCCATTTCATCTTCATCCTTTTTTGTCCATTCCCAAATTTCTGATTCTTTCTGCTCAATTTCTTCTTCTTCCCAAATCATTTCCAAAGTTCTTCTTCCTCTTATTCATCTCTCTTTCCATCATCTCCAATTCCTTTCTAATCTTCCCTAATATTCCTTGTCATATTGCTTATCCAACCATCCAAATAGTTTCTTTGCTGTAAATTGTCCTAATAGTTCTCCTCTCTTGAATGTTCCTTCTTCTCTTTCTTGCCATCTTTTATCTTCCATATCCTGTTGGTATTCTTTTTCAAACTTTTCAACTGCTCCTTTTGTGTTCTCCAAGTTTTCTATCTCTTCCCAAGTATTGGATTCAGCTGTGAACCCTTTCTATTATACCAAATAATTATTCTTCTCTCTAATCTGTCACTTGTTCAGTATTCTCTCAACCTTCCATTCTTCTTCTCCTTCAATTATAACTGGAGCTGGTTGCTCCTTTCTCTACCCCTCAACTTGCCCTATGTATCTATATATCCTACTAATGTTTACTACTGGATGTATCCTAATTGTACTAGGTAACTCCAATTCAACCGCATTTGCTGATACAATCTTCTTTACTTTGTAAGGGCCTATAAACCTCTCCATCAGCTTTTCCATCCTTCTACTGACCATTTGATATTTCAGATCTTTGGTGCTGAGCATCACCAAGTCCCCTACTTTGTACTCATTGACTTCTCCTCTCTTCCTATTTACATATTTCTCCATCTCCTCCTGTGCCTTTTCTAGTGCTGCCTTAGCTTCCTCCTGTATCTCTTTCATCTTTGTTATGAATCTCTCTGCTCCTTTGTATTTCCTCTTTTTTCTCACTTCAAACCCCATCCTAGGATCTTGTCCATAGTTTGCTTTAAAAGGCAATGTCTTTGTGCTTGAGTGTGCTTTGTTGTTATATGCAAACTCTACCATTCCCAGTCAATCTGGCCATTGCTCTTGCCTATGATCTATAAGCATCCTTAAATATTGCTTGAGCTCTTGGTTGACCCTCTTTGTCTGTCCATCTATTTGAGGATAGAACACTGTAAACATCTTGCTTTCAATCCCCAACATTTTGTTCAATTCCCTTATTAGTCCTGCCACAAACTGTGGTCCTCTGTCCAATATGATGCTTTTGGGTAGACCATGTAGTTTCCATACATTGTCCCTGAACAACCTTGCTAACCCTTTTGCTGATGTTCTTTCTGTAGTTGGTATAAAGTGTACAATTTTTGTTAGTTGGTCTACTACTACTAAGATAGTATCATATCCCTGAGCTAAAGGCAGTTTGGTAATAAAGTCTACCAATATATGTGTCCAGGGTTTTTCTGGGATAGAGTTAGGCATTAATTTGCCAGCCAGCTGCTCTATACAGTTTTTGTTTCTTTGGCAGGAATCACACTCTTCCATATACCTTTTCACTTCTTTTGTTACTCCTGGCCACCAGAAGTTCCTAGTAACTAGTTCCACTGTCTTCCACTGTCCTCCATGTCCTTCTACCAGCATACCATAGTGTAACCTAATTATTTCTGCTCTTAATATATTGTCTTTAGGCACATATACCTTTCCCTCTTTGTATATTACACCATCTACTTCCCTCCACTCCTCATCTCTCAACATTTTCACTCCTGCCCACTTCATTTCTTTGACTGCTTTTACCATTTCATCATCTTTTACCCTTGACTGTCTCACTTTCTCTAGTAGATCCACTTCTTCTACTATCACTTCCACCTTTTTTGTTTTTCTGACTTCTAGCCACTCTGGGTTCACCAACATCTCATCCTTGTTATTCTTCTCTACTCCTACTTCCCAGTCTGGCCTCCTACTCAAACTGTCTGCTTTCCCCATCTTTGTTATGAGAGCCCCAAAAGGGGAATAGTTTCCCAAGCATTTGAATACTTGATCCAAAACCTCAAGATGTACAATGGGGTCAAGATATAAATAGTGTGGGAACTAAGGTCACGTGACAAGGTCAAGTGATCACAGAACATTCTGGAAGAACATGTGATCATGGACTAATAGTACAGCTACTGTAAAAAGTAGTATAAGTAGGAGTCCAATCCAACAAAGAACTCTATCAAGTTCTTCTTGAACATCCACCTAGGGTGATCACTAAGGACATTTACTGTCTATTGATAACAATCTTGCTTCCTGGAACATGCTTTAGCATAAAATCAAATCTTGATAGGTACAATGCCCATCTTGCTTGCCTCCTATTCAATTTTTGTGCTTTCATAAAGTATTCAAGATTTTTGTGGTCTGTCCATATTTTGAATTTTATGGTTGTTCCTTCCAGGAAATGCCTCTATGCTTCTAAACATCTGACTATTACTAACATCTCTTTGTCATGTATCTCATAATTCCTTTCCATATCACTTAAGGACTTAGAAATGAAAGCAACTGGTCTCTCCAACTTATCAGAGCACTTCATTGATAGTACTCCTCTAGTAGCATAGTTTGAAGCATCTGCTTCTACCCTAAATTCTTTATCTAGATCTGGGGCTGCTAATACTGGTCTGGTTGTGAATATCTCTTTTAGCTTATCAAATGCTTGCTATTGTTCCTTTTCCCATTGCCATTTTATATCCTTTCTCGTCAATGTATTCATTGGCCTTGCTACTCAAGTGAAGTTTTTGATAAACCTCCTATAGTAATTGGCAAGGCCTAAAAACTTCCTAACGTCTTTCACATTCTTTGGTTCTGGTCAACTTAACACTCCATCTACCTTCTCCTTTTCTATTTTAATTTTATTGGATCCTATGACAACCTCTAGGAATCCAATCTTCTACACCTTCCACATACACTTCTCTGGCTTGACATATAAGTCATTCTCCTCTAACCTCTTTAGTACTTCTTCCATAATTTTGTCATGTCCCTCTTCTGTCTCTATCTCTACTAATATATCATCCACAAAAGCTGCAACTTTTCCTTTGTTAATTATGTCTCTCAGGATCTCATTCATTATCACCTGAAATGTGGCTGGTGAATTTATCATCCCAAAGAACATAACTGTTGGCTCAAAGGACCCTACATGGGTCATGAATACTCCCTTCCACTTATCCTCTTCTTTGATCCTTACATTGTTGAACCCCCACCAAAGATCCATTTTAGTGAATACTCATTTACTCTCCATGTTGTCTATTAAGTCTGTAATCAATGGAAGCAGGTGTAGTAACTTAGCCTGAGGTGACTTAATTACCCTCCTAGTCTGAGTTGACAAGGAGAACTTGATGGAGTTCTCATTTGATTATGGTACACTACTTATACACTTCTTGTGTTTACTTCTATTTATAAACTCCCATGCATCTCTTCTTAGTTGTTTCATTCTACATGTCCACTGATTTCCTAATTAAAAGAAAAAATAAAATAAAATAAATAATGACTTAGCCATTTTTGGCTGTGTCATGACAGCGGATAGTTATTCTTTACCATTTGGTTGTTCAAGTTATGGTAGTCCATTAACATTCTCTTTTCTCCATCCTTTTTGCTCACAAAGAAAACTGGTGATGTTTGAGGGGATTTTGATAGTCTAATGTACCCCTTTCTTAGCTGATCCTCTATAAAATTCTGAACTTCTTCCCTTTTATTTCTGGATAAAGGGTAGATTCTTCCTTTTCTGGGTTTAAATATTTCCTTGAGATCTATGGCATGATCCCAGATTTTCCTTGTTAGCATTCTCTCCAACTCTACCTTCCCAAACACCTTTCTCCATCTTAGAAATCTCTGTAGTACCATTTCCTCAATTTTTCTATGGTCTGCTTCAACTTCCTCTTCTCTTCCCCAGTCTTCTTTATCATCTACTGCCCATCTCACAATCTTCTCTTCTTTTATCATTGCTACTTCTCTTACTCTCTTTGCTTTCTTCTCTTCTTTCAGCTTCATATTCCTTCCATAGTGGCAGGTACCTTGTTATCTTTACTTCTCCTATTTTCCAGTTAATCTCTGGATTGTATGCTTGTAACCATGGCATCCACAATATAATGTCTGTCTTCCCCAGATTGCACATGTCCATTTTCATCCTTTCTATGTGATCTTTGTAGTACATGTTCACTTCTACTTGGTGTGTTATTGCCCCTGCACTGTTATTTGTGTCATCTATGCTCCTCACTTGCACCAGTCTTTCCAATTTCTGCAGTCTAAACCCATGTCTAGCTACCATCTTTCTATCTATGAACATCCCTGTTGCACCACTATCCAAGAGTGCTTTTACTATTACCCTTTCATAGGTGTCCACCTTTTCTACACCAATATTCAACTACACTTCTTTCAATATCTTAAATGTTCTTCTTACCTCCCTTTGCTTACCCTCCTCTTTTGCTGTGCTTTTTGGAGGTTCACTCTATGTGCTGTCTAGCTGCATTTTCTCTTGTGTAGGGCATACCACATTACTCTCCTTTCTTCTTTGCCTTGGGTATCTACACCACTCAGCTTTCTCTAGCCTTCTTTCTCTGAGAACTCCTTGCTCCCTGTTGTCCTTCTGATACATTCCTTTCTTTCCACACTATCTACATTCTATGTAGGTTGCTATAACCTCTCCTGTCATCCATTCTAACTCTAACAACTGTACATCCTGTAAGGCCTTAGACTGTAACAACTTAGGTCTACTCCTAGTCTGAGTTGACAAGAAGAACTCAATGGAGTTTCTGTTAATTTTCCTACACTACTTATACAACTACTACATGGTCTGTGTACTTTCTTCCCATGGTTCCCATGTGACTTAGTCATGTGCTGTCACCTGACTGTGATTCATAACCCTGTGACTCTTGTGATGCTTAGTCACATGATACTTTCTCACACTCCATCCTTGTGTAGTAAGTCCAGAAAGGAAAAGAAAAGAAAAATAATGACTTAGTCGTTTTGCCAAGTCATAACACATCTTCTAGCACATTCTCCACTCTACAATATTCCTGTACCTTTTCCCAGTTAGGACACACCAGCTCCAGTCTTCTCACTTCCTCTTGTTGCTGTGCTTTTCCCCTTATAGGGCATGCTGCCTCTTCTTACCTCCTCCTTTCCTTCTCCACTTCAATGTATCACAAATGGCCACTTACTGATTTGTGAGTTGATGATTTAATAATTAAAAGGCTCAAAAAAGCAAAGTTTAGACAGTAGCAAAAGATATTGTTAAGTCTGAGGTTTATCCTCAGACAT
>Ga0154004_1000344_pt1 | contig 12629 bp, 22 predicted proteins | sample TSFL088MetaG_FD_104727 | JGI IMG/M metagenome (GOLD analysis project Ga0154004, IMG submission 104727) | Attine ant fungus gardens microbial communities from Florida, USA - TSFL088 MetaG | ecosystem: Host-associated > Fungi > Mycelium > Unclassified | place: USA: Florida, Lake Talquin State... | reverse complement strand
ATGTATTTAAGGACTATATGTCTGAGAATAAACCTCAGACTTAACAACATCTTTTGCTGCTTGTCTAACTTTGCTTTTTTGAACACTTTGATTATCAAATCAAGCAATCACAAATCAGTAAGTGGCCATTTGTAATAGTTTGTTAAATCTACTGTTTTCTGTTTCCATTGTCTCTGTAGAGGACATAGGGTTGTGTTCATTCCAGATGTGGATCCAGAGGGCTATAAGAGGGTCTCTTTGTCTCTGTTACAGGACAAGATAACTTTTCTAAGGGTATCTCTGTTTCTGTTACAGAATAGATGACTGACTGAGGGCTTAGAATAGATTTCTGTCAAGGACCTATCTCTATAGAGGAGTCTCTATTTCTGTTACAGGACAAATGACTAACTGAGAGCTCAGAGTGGGTTTCTATCAAGGACCTATCTCTATAGTAGGCTGGACCCCAGGCGTAAAGGAGAAGGTCTGTCTCTCAAACTATTAAGAGCAGGCTAGCTTGTATATTATAGCTAGTCCTAAAAGACTTTGGATTTGTGTAAATATTTCCAAAAAACCCTTGCAGGTGGCTGGAACTACTCTGAGACCCCTATTCCTCCTCCATGAGCCAGTGTGAGGAACTAGACATAACGTCGAACTCTCCTCTCAAGACAAAACCTATGTTGTTGGAAGGACACTTTTAGTATAGTTGTAGTATAGTTTCTGCCTACCACACTTCATCCACTGAACTAGAGATGTTGTGCTTACTTTTGTCCCCAAGTCATGTCCACCATCAGAAACACCAAGACTCTTGCTGAATACCTCTTGCTAAAAAAGAAGAGTGCAACAAAGAAGTCATTGCTAGAAAGAATAGAAATGGAACCCATTCCATTTACTAAACTCTATGATAGACTTGTTAAAGCAGACCCTTGCTGGCACAAAGTAAATGATTTCTACTTTGCATCCTGCCCTCCAGAATTACATTTTCACAAAACCAAGAAGTTATTATGCATAAAGGAGTATAAAGAACTCCTGGAACCCATCTTGGATTGTATATCACCATTTTTTACTAAAATGAGTGAAAACAAGACCTAGACTGAGGATCCACAGCATGACTTACTGTAGAAATGGTTCAATCGACTGCAGGATATAATTATAGAGCTGGACAAAATTGGTCACAAGCTTACAGCTAAGGAATGGAGAATGCTGAAAGGCGCTTGTAAGTATCTGAAGGATGTAGATCTTTCCAAACCAGCTACTAGAGTACCAGAGATTTATAAAGCTCTTCTAGAGCTCAATATCACTATTCCATAGACATAATATTATTGGAATGGTATTCAGTGTAATATAATGGCATTAAAAGGCTAAATTTGGGCATTTTTTCCTTTTACCCCTTTGAAAACATACTCAAGAACCATAATTAATTACTTAAATAAATATGTCAACTTTTAACAACTTTACCACTACTGTTTCCTTTTCTGATTTCAGTGTTGAGAATTAGGATGCACTTGTCAAAGATGGAATAAGTGCTGAGCACATGCTCTAGGATGAAACTGAGATACAGATACTGTGAAATGTGCATCAAGGAGCTTCTCTCCTTCTCAAGAACTACATTGACCAGGTGCTCAATAGAGCAATCAACCATTATAATGGTACCTTGACCACCACATATAACAGGATTGCAACTTTGGAGGCAGAAGTCATCTGTTTCCGGGAAGAGCTGACAAGGCTTTCTGGAGGAAATATCATTTCTAAAACCAAGGTGTCAAAGCCACCAATATTTGCAGGCTCTAAAAATAAGATACATTTGCATGATTGGTTGAGCCAGATTGCTTTCTATTGTTTGGCATCTGGTATTATATCAGATAATCAGAAAATCATATGTGCTCTCACCTGTTTATGTGCTTCCACCAGCACATATATAAAATCATATTATGATAAGGTTCAGGCAGGATTAAATGTTGGTTCTTGGGATAACTTTGTCCAAGAACTCAAAAATATTTACAGACAACAAGATGACAAGGAGAGAGCAAAGAAGGAATTAACAGTGCTCTGGATCAACAAGGACCTAGCAAGAAAGAACTTTGTCAAGTATGTAGAACAATACAGGACATTGGCAAGAATTGTCAACTATAGTAATAAAGTTCACATCAACAAAATGAAGGAGGTCATTCCTGATGAGCTATAAAATGCGCTTGTCATCTATAAAATTACAAATCAGTCTCCAAAAAAATAGGATGACTATCTCAAATTGTTGATGCAAGCATATAAGGCCTTACATCTAGACAAGGCCCAGGGCACAATATTTGGTCCAGAGACAATTGAAGAGAAAAGTGGAAAAAAAAGGACCTAAATACAATGGAAATAAATGAGATTCAGAGAAAGAAAGAGAAGAGCTTGCAATACTGTCAGATATGTGCTGGAAAAGGCTTTAAGAATAAGTCAAAGACACACAATACAGTAGACTATTATAACAAGCCTGGTAATGAGGACAAGTGTCCTTATAAGACCTCTTCCCAGAAATCATCTCTACTGGGTCCAAGCAAGAATAAAAATCAGTCATTTAGAGTATAGCTGATAAAGATATTGGAGAAAGACAGTAACAACCCAGATTCCCCTCCTGAGAATGTCAAAATTAATAATGTGTCAATTGAGAAAATCCCTGATCCTGTTCCCCCAAGTGGGAAGGGAAAGAGGACACCCAAATTGGATTTTCTCTTGGGACTATAGACTATAATGTCTGTAATCTACAGTCAGAGGAAAGTATACCTTCTATTAGCTTGCAAAAGTTGGAAGTAGTACTGGAATCTTGTAATAATATAGCATGCAACAAAACTACCTCCTTTAAAATTCCAGTTATACTTTGGGTATACAGAAAGAAAGTACAGACCAAGGCTTTAGTTGATTTGGAAGCCACTACAAACTTCGTCGACAGAGTTGTCATAAAAAATAATAATCTAGTAACTTATAAACTGGCAAGTCCATATTGTGTAATCAATATAGATGGTACTCCCAACAAGATAGGATATATAACTGAGTATGTCCGAGCTTATGTAGAAATTGGACTACATAGAATGACCCAGCACCTCTTTGTCACCAACTTAGGGAATAAAAAGATGATGATTGGGTATTCGTACTTGTATAAGTATAATCCAAATATTGATTGGCAAAAAGGTCAATAGGAGTTCACCAGGTGCCTAGATACATATGCTAGTAAAGTCCATAAAATACGAGATATAGAAGCAGGAGCTAATGAACTTTACCTCAAACTGAATGTCAGTGGATCTCCCTTATTGGATGACATAGGAGATGAGAACTCTGACAACCATATTCTTAGCTGGGCAGACATGACTGACCTAGGCAGTTATCAGCAGATGATGATGATTGCAGCTATACTCAACAATTGAGACCAATATGGAGACTTAGATTGCGAAGACACAAAGACCTGAAAGGCTCATGTACCAGAATGGCTATATGAGTATGGGAATGTATTTTCAAAGAATAAGTCAAAGAGAATGCCAATACAGAAACCATATGACTATATGATTGACTTTGTGGAAGGCATAACACTTCCCAAACCAGCCAAGGTCTATCTGCTCTCTCTAGTGGAAAGAAACTCTCTTGACATGTGGATCAATGAGAAACTTAGAAAGGGATATATCTAACTATCTACTAGCCCAATAGCAGCTCCATTCTTCTTTGTAAAGAAGCATGATAGAAACTTACAACCTGTTATAGACTATAGAGCCCTCAATGGAATTACCATCAAAATATCATGACTTGGCCAAATGACTAAGTCATTATTTATTTTCTTTTCCTTTTCTTTTCTTTATTAAAAGAACCAATGGACGCATGAGAAGAAATGACTTAAAAGAAATATACGGCACTTTATAAATAAAAGTAAATACTGAAATGTGTATAAGTAGTATACAACAAATAAACAAGAACTCTATCGAGTTCTCCTTGTTAACCTGGACTAGGAGTGTGATTAAGTCATCTCAGGCTAAGTCACTACACTAGAACTTGATTTCACATCTAGAGCACCATCCATCTTGGACCTTGCTCACCCTTACTCTCATAACCATCTTAACCCTTAACTGGTGGTCACTACAACCACTAGTCATCTCTATACATAGCTGGGCCCTTGGCTTAAGGGAACTTGTCAATCAGTTAGGGATTGATGGTGGAAGTGCAGTACCAAGCTCAGGTATTGTGTCTAAGACCTGACCTTGCAATTGAGTAGTGCTCAGTAGTTTACTTGTATTCCTTTTGCTCTATAAACCTTGTGCTGAAGCCCTATTGTGGGCTGTACATGTAGAGGAGTAATACCATATCTTTAGAAAGGTGTTTAGGTTAGAGATCCTCTCCTTGGGATGATAGTATAACTATAGTATTAGAGCAGTAGCAAGTAGGGCAGTAGGTGTCTAGCTGGGTGAAGATCTTGTGCCCCAGTAGACGTAACATTAGTAAGATCACTCTTATTTCAACTTTTCTGGAGATATAGCACCATATTTCTAGAACAATACAACTCTCTTATGGACAGTATGCTCAACCAATGGCGTGCCCTAGTCAAACTAAGGGCAGAAATAGAGGGAAGGGAAGAAAGGGTATGCTAGGGGTGTAGAAAGTTTGGGCACCTGGCCTGTAACTATAGAAATAAGAAGGAAGAGGAGAAAGGAAAATCAATTTCTTAAAATAGATTTGAGATGGTAGTGAGTAGGGTAATGCAGTGTGGGATGAGGGGGGAAGTGAAAGTAAGGAAACAGGAGATAGTGGAGGAAGGGATGCAATGTTTTAGATATTGGAGGATGGGGCACTATAAGTGGGAGTGTTCAAATATTAAGGAAAAGAAGGAAAGGAGAAGTGAGAAAGCAGCGTGTACAGTCAGTCTACAAAAGGCATAGCAGGAAAGAAAGCCAGTATATTCCAATTGGGAAAAGGTACAAGAATACTGTAGAGTGGAGAACATACCAGAAGATGCACAGCTGTTGGAGTTAGGATGGATGACAGAAGAAGTCATAGCAACCTACATAGGATGTAGATAGTGTAGAAAGAAAAGAATATATAGGGAAGACAACAGAGGACAAGGAGTTCTCAGAGGAAGAAGGTTAGAGGAAGTTGAGTAGTATAGATGCTCAAAGCAAAAGAAAGAGGAAGGAGTAGCAGCATGCTCCAGAGAGGAAAAGGCATAGCAGGGCAGCATGCAGAAAGAAATTCCAAAAGGTGCAGCTAAAGGGGAAGATATGCAAAGAGATATCAGGAGAATGCTCAAAATGTTAAGAGAAGTATGGCTAAACATAGGAATAGAGAAGGTAGACATATATGAAGGTATAATGGTAAAAGCACTCTTGGATAGTGGTGTGACAGGAATGTTCATAGACAAAAGAATGGCAGCAAAACATGGGTTTAAGCTGTAGAGGTTAGGAAGACCGGTGGCAGTCAGAAACATAGATGGAACAAACAACAGTAGAGGGGCTATTACACATCAAGTGGAAGTAAACGTGTACTACCAAAGCCATGTAGAGAGGATGAGGATAGATGTGTGCAATCTGGGAAAAACAGATATAATATTGGGAATGCCATGGTTGCAAGCACACAATCCAGAAATTAATTGGGAAACTGGAGAGGTCAAGATAACAAGATGCCTTCCATTTTGTGGAAGGAATACAAAATCAGAAAAGGGGCAGAAAACAAAGAAAGAAAAAAGAGTAGTAACACTGGAAGAAGAAAAAATAGTGAGATAGGCGGTAGACAATAAAGAGAATTAGGGCAGAGAAGAAGAAGTCAAAGCAGACCATAAGAAGATTAAGGAGATGGTCCCAAAGAGGTTCCTAAAATAGAGGAAAGTGTTTGGAAAGATGGAGTCAAAAAGGATGCCAACAAGGAAAATCTGGAATCATACTATAGATCTCAAAGAAATGTTTAAACCACAAAAGGGAAGAATTTATTCTTTATCCAAAAACAAAAGGGAAGAATTTATTCTTTATCCAAAAACAAAAGGGAAAAAGTTCAGAACTTTGTAAATGACCAACTGAGAAAGAGGTACATTAGACCATCAAAATCCCCTCAGATGTCGCCAGTATTCTTTGTAGGCAAGAAGAATGGAAGTAAGAGGATAGTAATGGACTACTACAACCTAAATGACCAAACAGTGAAGAATAACTACCCACTTCCATTAATCACAGACTTAATTGACAACATGGAGAGTAAACAAGTATTTACAAAAATGGATCTATGGTAGAAGTTCAACAATATAAGGATTAAGGAAGGAGATGAATAGAAGAGAGCATTCATGACCTATATAGGGTCCTTCAAGCCAACAGTTATGTTCTTTGGAATGACAAATTTACCAGCTACATTTCAAGCGATGATGAATGAAATTCTGAGAGACATAATTAATGAAGGGAAGGTAGTGGCCTTTGTAGACAATATGCTAGTAGGGATGGAAACAGAAGAAAGGCATAATGAAATTGTGGAAGAAGTGCTAAAAAGGCTGGAAAAAAATGGCTTGTATATCAAGCCAGAAAAATGTATGTAGAAGGTACAAAAAATCAGGTTCTTGGAGGTTGTTATAGGACCTGATGGTATTAAAATGGAAAAGGAGAAGGTAGATGGAATATTAAGTTGGCCAGAACCAAGGAATATAAAAGACGTTAGGAAGTTTTTAGGCCTCGCCAACTATTACAGGAGGTTTATCAAAAACTTTGCTCAAGTAGCAAGGCCAATGAATATGCTGACAAGGAAAGATGTAAAGTGGCAGTAGAAAGAAGAGCAGCAGAAAGCATTTGATGAGCTCAAAAGGATCTTTACGACTAAACCAGTACTGGTAGCCCCAGATCTAGACAAAGAATTCAGGGTAGAAGCAGATGCTTCAAACTATGCTACTGGAGGAGTATTATCAATGAAGGATTCTGATGAGCTGTGGAGGCCAGTTGCTTTTATTTCTAAATCTCTAAGTAATACAGAAAAAAACTATGAGATTCATGACAAAGAAATATTAGCAGTAGTCAGATGTCTGGAAGCATGGAGACATTTCTTGGAAGAAGTGACAATAAAATTTGAGATTTGGACAGATCACAAAAATCTCAAGTACTTCATGAAGGTGCAAAAATTGAATAGAAGACAAGCCAGATGGGCATTATACCTATCAAGGTTCAATTTTATGCTAAAACATGTTCCAGGAAGTAGGATGGAAAAGGCAAATAGCTTAAGCAGGAGGCCAGATTGGAAAGTAGGAGTAGAAAGGGACAATGAGGATGAGACATTGGTAAAACCCAAGTGGTTAGAAGCCAGAAAAACAGAAAGAGTGGAAGTAATTGTAGAAGGAGTGGATTTGTTAAAAAAAGTGAGGAAGTCAAAGGTAAAAGACAATAAAGTAGTCAAAGCAGTAGAAGAAATGAAATGAGCAGGAGTAAAGATGCTGAGAGACAAAGAGTAGAGAGAAGTAGACAGCATAATGTATAAGGAGAGAAAGGTGTATATGCCAAAAAACAATATACTGAGAGTAGAAATAATTAGACTGCACCACGATATACCAGTGGGAGGACATGAAGGACAGTGGAAAACAGTGGAGTTGGTCACTTGAAACTTCTGGTAGCCAGGAGTAACTAAGAAGGTGAAACAATATGTGGAAGGGTGTAACTCCTGCCAGAGAAACAAAAACCACACAGAATAGCCAGTAGACAAATTAATGCCTAATTCAATACCTGAGAAACCTTGGATGCATATATTGGCAGATTTTATCACCAAACTGCCAATAGTACAGGGATATAACTCAATTTTAGTGGTAGTAGACAGATTAATGAAAATGGTCTATTTCATTCCTACTACAGAGAAAACATCGGCAGAAGGATTAGCTAGGCTGTTTAGAGACAATGTGTAGAAGTTACATGGGTTACCCAAGAGCATCATCTCAGACAGAGGACTACAGTTTATAGCAGGAATAATGCAGGAGTTGAATAGGATGTTGGGAATTGAAAGTAAACTGTCAACGGCGTTCCACCCTCAAACAGATAGACAAACAGAGAGGGTTAATCAGAAACTAGAGCAGTATTTAAGAATGTTTATCAACCATAGGCAAGAACAGTGACCCAATTGGTTAGGAACAGCAGAATTCGCTTATAACAATAAAGTACACTCGAGTACCAAAATATCACCCTTTAGGGCAAACTATGGACAAGATCCCAGAATGGGGTTTAAGACAAGAAGGAAAGAGAAATATGAGAGGGCAGAAAAGTTTGTAACAAAAATGAAAGAAATTCAGAAGAAAGCAAAAGCAGTACTAGGGAAAGCGCAGGAAAAAATGAAGAAGTACGTAGATAGAAAGAGAACAGAAGTCAATGAGTATAAAGTGGGAGACTTAGTAATACTAAGTACCAAGGATCTGAAATATCAGATGGTTGGGAGGAAGACAGAGAAATTGACAGAAAGATTTGTAGGCTCTTATAGGATAAAGAAGATTATATCATTGAATGCAGTAGAATTAGAACTACCTAGTACAGTAAAAATACACTCAGTAGTCAATGTTAGTAGGATACAAAGATATGTAGGGCAGGTAGAGGGGCAGAGAAAGAAGCAACCAGCTCCAGTAGTAATTGAGAGAGAAGAGGAGTGGAAAGTAGAAAAAATCCTAAATAAGCAGAGGATATGAGGAAAAGACAAGTACCTGGTACAATGGAAGGGATTCACGGCAGAATCAGATACCTGGGAAGGGAGGGAAAACCTAGAAAATGCAAGAGAAGCAATTGAAGAATATGAGAAGGAATATTGACAAGATATGGAGGATGTAAGAAAGCAAGAAAGAGAGAAAGAGACATTTAAAAGAGGAGAATTGCCAGAGCACTTTATAGCAAGAAAGTTATTTAGATGGTTGGATAAAAGATATGATAAAGAATACTGGGCAAGGTTAGAAAGAAATTGGAGACAATAGAAAGAAGGAAGGATAAGAGAGCAAAGAACTATGGAAACAATAAAGGAAGAAAAAGAAAAAATTGAACAGGAAGGTTCAGAACTTAGGGAGTGGACAGAGGAAGATGACGATAAAATGGGGAACATCTATGACCCTTACTATGAATTATAAATAAAAAAATAAAAAAAAATCCTCAGGACAAGGAACCTTGAGAGAGGGATAGTATTATGACTTGGCCAAACGACTAAGTCATTATTTATTTTCTTTTTCTTTTCTTTTCTTTATTAAAAGAACCAACAGATACATGAGAAGAAATAACTCAAAAGAAATACATGGCATTTTATAAATAAAAGTAAATACCAAAATGTATATAAGTAGTATACAACAAATGAACAAGAACTCTATTGAGTTCTCCTTGTCAACCTGGACTAGAAGTGTGATTAAGTTACCTCAGGCTAAGTCACTATACAAAAACTGCTATCCAATCCCTAGAATAGCCGACTTGATTGAATCACTCAGCAAAGCCTCAATCTTTACCAAAATTGACTTAAGATGGAGATATAACAATGTTTGCATCAAAGAAGAGAATGAATAGAAGACAGTGTTTATTACAAGGCAAGGTCTTTTTGAGGCAACTGTTATGTATTTTGGTTTTTCCAATGCACTAGCAACCTTCCAAAGTATGATAAATGATATATTGGGAGACTTGATTTGTATATGACTAGTAATAGTGTATTTAGATGATATTCTAATATTTGGAACATGTTTGAAGGAATACAGGCAATTAGTCAAGAAAGTGCTAAAAAGGCTTCAATTTAATGACCTCTATGCTAAAGCAGAAAAGTGTTTCTTTGAGCAAAGTAGTATTAAGTATTTGGGCATAATTATTTCAGAAAATAAAGTATAGATGGATGAAAAGAAACTTTTAGAAGTTCTAAAGTGGCCAATACCAACAAAAGTCAAGCAAGTACAAGCATTCTTAGACTTTGCAAATTTCTATTGTAGGTTCATTGAGAACTTTGCTAAGATGTCAAAGCTACTCTCTGACTTGACCAAGAAGGATAGTACCTGGACTTGGGGCAAAGAGTAACAGAATGCTTTTGAGGCACTGAAAAAGGCCTTTACTATGGCTCCAGTCCTAAGAATACCAAATGATGAAAATCCCTTTAAGTTATCCACCGATGCCAGCGACTTTGCAACAGGAGCTGTCTTATCACAAAAAGACATGTAAACTAACCTATGGCATCCAGTAGCTTTCTTCTTCAAGTCATTAGATATCTATGAAAGGAACTATGAAATCTATGACAAGGAACTACTTGCAGTAATTTGGGAACTAGAGGAATACAGACACCATTTGGAGGGACATTTATATAAAGTTGAGATTTGGTTGGATTATCAGAACCTCATATTTTTCAGGACAGCCCAAAAGCTAACCAGAAGACAAGCAAGATGAGCACTTTTTATAACTTGTTTTAACTTTGTGCTCTACCATAAACTAGGAAAGATAATGCAGGCAGAAGACCCCTTGTCCAAACAAGTAGACTATAAAATAGGGACAGACCTTGACAATACGAACCAGGTGTTGCTAAAATCTGAGTTCTTTGCTATCAATGTACTAGAGATTACTCATAAGATGCCAATAAATGATGAGATAATCCTAAAGGAGGTCAAAGTAGTACTCTTATCAGACAAAGTCACCAAAGACTATAAGATGTTACTTAGGTCTAGTCCAAGAGAATTTGGAAAATTCTTGCAAGACTGGAACTATGAGAACAGACTACTCCTGTACAGAGGAAAGGTTTATATTTCCCACAGTGTAGAAGATACCTTGCAACAACAGATCATTAAGATGCACCATGATTTGCCATCCACTGGACATCCAGGTTGGTAAAAGACCTATAAGTTGGTCTCCAGAAATTACTGATAGCCTGGGATGACAACATTTGTCAAGAAATACATTACAGGTTGTGATATGTGTCAGCAGATGAAAAATTGCCCACAGCAACCTTTTGGACCACTTGTGCCTAACAAGGTACCTAACAGGCCTTGGAAAATAATCTCAATGGACTTAATTATGCAATTGCCAGAGTCAAACGGTTACAATGCTATCTGTGTTATTGTCGACAGGCTCACCAAAAGGGCCCATTTCATTCCTATCAACAATTGGTTCTCATTCAAAGATATGGTGTAGTTACTATATAACAAGGTCTATCTATTGCATAGACTGCTGCTACAAATCATTTTGGATAGAGGAGTACAATACTCAGCTGAGCTATTCCAAGAATAGTACAAGATTTTAGAAATAGAATCTATAATGTCAATAGCATATCATCCACAAACAAATAGACAAACAGAATAAGTAAACCAGGCATTAGAGCAATATCTTCAGTGCTATGTGGATTATAATCTCAGTAATTGGTCAGATCTACTCCCCAGTGCAGAGTTTACATATAACAATCAAGCACATAAAGGTATCAAAGAAAGTCCATTCTTTCTTGAATATGGCAGACACCTAAGAGCAGGTTCAATTTTAGTCAAAGAGTCACTGCAAAGAGACTTGAATGACCTGACATATAAATGACAAGAAGTCTTGGAGTAGGCAAAAGCAGCTCTTACTCTTGCAGTGGAAAAAATGAAGTAGTACTATGACCAAAAAGTCCAAAGTGTCCTATTCAAAGTTGGTGACAAGGTGCTACTCAATCTAAAGGATTACCAGACTATGGAGCGAGCATTATGACCCTGGTATAAAGGATCATTCAAAATAATAGAAAAGTTATCCTTGGTTATGTTCCAGCTTAGGATGCCATCTTACTATTGAGCACTGTACCTAGTCTTTCACACTAGCAAGTTAGCACAGTACTCCAAATCTACTATCCATGGATAGAAATCCACACCTCTACCACTGACCTTGATACAGGGCCAGGAAGAATAGGAGGTAGAGAAAATTCTAGATTTACAACAAAGACATGGAAAAAACAAATTTCTTGTTAGATGGAAAGGATACAGTCAAGGAGATGACATATGGGAACCTGAGGAAAATCTACATAATGCAGGTGAAAAGCTGCAGGAATATCTTCAGAGTTTACCAAAAACAAGATAACTTCTCAATGGAGCTTGAACCAAGAGAAGAGGTAATATCACAAACTTCATTCAGACCATAACTCCAGGAATACTTGACCAATTTTGACGATCTAAATAGCCACCAAAATCCCTTAAGAAGACCTTTCAAATGGTACCAAAAATGTCTCAAAGCAATCAGTATTCACCAAGTTATCAGCAGATCAGTCAGTGATCACCAAGTTACCAGACACTAAATTGCTGATATCTCGGGAACTGCTTAATGTAATTGTTCACTTCAATGACCATCGTAAAGCTCTCTTTAATGCGCTTCTTTTGGCTATAAATAAAACCCAAGGCGATAAGATCCCATGGAGATACAAGGTTCTCAATGTTTGTATATAACACTGATCTTTATCCATAGATTATCATCTGTTCTTGAATAGAATAAAGGACTGCCCTAAGATGGTTAGGTTATCTCTATTTCAAGAACAATAGCACTCCTATATATAGAACAATAGATAGTGATCATGTGGTAGGCTATTCTGGTGCACAGACTACCACAATTATGTATTTAAGAACTGTATGTCTGAGAATAAACCTCAGACTTAACAACATCTTTTGCTGCTTGTCTAACTTTGCTTTTTTGAACACTTTGATTATCAAATCAAGCAATCACAAATCAGTAAGT
>Ga0154004_1000339_pt1 | contig 12791 bp, 18 predicted proteins | sample TSFL088MetaG_FD_104727 | JGI IMG/M metagenome (GOLD analysis project Ga0154004, IMG submission 104727) | Attine ant fungus gardens microbial communities from Florida, USA - TSFL088 MetaG | ecosystem: Host-associated > Fungi > Mycelium > Unclassified | place: USA: Florida, Lake Talquin State... | reverse complement strand
TAATATCTGGTTAGAATTCATTTATCAACAATCAGTGAAATCTGTTACTTACAACTCTTGGAATATTTTCCTGTATATCTCTATCTACATTTGGATCTCTATTACTATGTCTATTCTGCTGCTCTTTATAATCAAGAGCATCTGCATTCTTATTCCTCTATTCCTCCATTATTTGGTTGATTTAAACTATATAAACTCTTCTTTCTGCTTGTAATACTTCTAACTATTATACTATTCTCTGTTGCTGCATTTGTCTTTCTTCCATCTCTTTTTGTTTTTCTACCTCTACTCTTGTAATTTGCAAATGATCAAGAAATTAACATTGTTTAGCAAGTTGACATCTGTACAAATCAAGTATGGTATCATCAAGATTCTGTGGAACATATACAAGAGTCATATGGAATCTTCTTTCCTCTCTACTTCTTTCTCTATTCCAAACAGAAACTAGAGGAACATTTTGGAGCAAAGCAGATAGGTGATAATTCTTTAGAACAACTATATGCCACTGTACTTGCTTCTCAGCTCTTCTAGCTTGATATTCTTCTTCAACAGAATCTATCTCTCATAGTTTGTTTTACTGTCTAACTTACAACTACCCTAAGAATAAAGGTATACTATTACTCCTAAGAAGAAAATCTCTACTCTAAACAACTCTCTTAAAGAGCAGCTGTTATTCCCTTGTATATAAGGATCACAATGAACTCCAAGTACTAGATTACTAATAGAAAGGTATACAGGTATACTACTATAGCACCACTCAAGGAAACAGTCTGTCTAAGAGAGTAAACTTGAGCTTAGTCACACCAACTATACTCTATACCACAGTTGCAGAGTACTGTTCCTTTTATACCAAGAATCCAGTATCCAGTCAAGGTATAGAGAGAGTAAAGGGATAAAAGAGCAAAGAGAAGAGACAAAGAATAGTGATCAAAGACAGAGAAGTCAATGAGCTGGTACTATTACTGTCTATTTGTATATATTTGTTTTTTTTCTATATATCTAATATAAGTTGAACATAAGAGAAGGGTATTCATGATTGAATCTTGTCGTCCAAATTTAGAGAAAAAAAGAAAAAATAGAATCTAATTTTTCTTTAATTTTTTTAATTTTTTCTAATTTTTAATGAATTTATTTGAATTTTGTGGAGTTTTTGAGTGAAAAAAGAAGCTATGGGAATAATTAGCTGAATTTAACTAAGCAATTACCAAGCCCTATCATCCTATATTCTTTTTGTATTATTCTATATCCTTCTTATATACATAGTAGATTAATACTGATGTTGGAGTTTAATCAGACAATGCTACAATTAAACTTTAATAGCTGAATTCTCTAATATTCTACAATTACCTGTAAATGCTGTTTCAAATAGACTTGTTTTTTTACAAACTAAATCTGGTAATCAAGAATCTAATAAAAGACTAGAAAAATTTATCAGTCAATAATAGTCTTTGAACTTGATGATAATATAACAAAAACATATAAACCTGATATTTATTTTTTTGGCAAGTCAGCACAATCCATTACTATTAAGATACAACATTGCTTCTCTCTTTGTTACCACTATTTTAATAGTAGTGCCTATAAGAGATCTAGTAAATACAATAGATTCTGAGTCTAGCTACCCTCCCCCTAATCTTCTTAACTACTTTCATCTTCTCTCTAACCCTGTTGTAATCAACAGAGGCAGTTTGCTGTCCTCCAACAATAAAAATCAATTCAACTCTATACTCTGTTTGATCTCAGCCATATTAGATACATCTCAATCATTTCTTAAATACACAAAGTATCATGAACCATCCTGACTATAACAAAGTACTATAAATAGATTGGACATGAACTAGAGTTGAACCAGTAGCTGATAGACAGCTTGTAGTATAAATGAGAACAAATAGTATACCTGTATATATAGTAGACTGCAATTAAGTAAAAACCCTATTGAGTTCTCTTCTAACCCTAAAGAACTGCCTTGAGTTAAACCCTAGCTTAAGGTTTCTGAGTTAGTTGCTGAGAAAAGAACTCAATACCATACTCCAGGCACTGTTTACTTCAAACCCTACCTAAACTTTACTCTTTTATTGTTCTTAATTGGTAATTAGCTTGACTACTAGTCTTTTTGGATAGTGGGCCCTAGCTGTAAAGAAAACTTGATAGTCAGTTAGAGACTGCTAGTAGAGACTTGGTACCAAACTCAGGTATTGTGTTCAAGACCTGATTTAGCAATTAGGTAGTTTGCTTAGTAGATTACCTGTACCTTTTTGATTAGTAAAAACCTTATACTGGGGGTGCATTGTCATTCATATATGCAGAGAAATAGCATTGATCCCTTAGAAAGGTGCTGTTAGAGTAGAGATCCTCTTTTTGAGGTAATTGTTTACTATTTGATTAGAGCAGTAGTCAGTATAGCAGTAGGAGTCTGGTTGGATAAAGATCTTATGCCCTAACAAACATAGTTGTAATTAGTGAGACCCAAAAAAAAAAATTCTATTTCACTTCAAGGAACATAATACTATGTTTCTTGAACAATATAACCAACTTATGAGCAACATGCTTAATCAATAGTGGACCCTTGCCAGATTAAGAGCAGAACTGGAGGAAAAAGAAAAAAGGAAGTATTTTGGTTGTAAAGGGTTTAGGCATCTGGTCCATAACTGGAGGAAATGGAGAAAAGTAGAAAAGAAAAGGCCTATTCTCCATAATAAGTTTGAGGTATTAGCAAATAGAGTAATAAGATATAGTATAAGAGAGGAAGTAAAAGTGAGAAAGCAGGAGAAGGAGGAGCTATGATGTTTTAGGTGTTAGGAGGTAGGACACTTCAAGTAGGACTGTCCAATGGTAGTAGTAGAGAAGGAGATGCAAAGAGAGAAAGAGGTGACACATGTAGCTAGACTACAAAAGGCATAGTAAAAGCCAATATATTCTACATAGGAAAAAGTATAGGAGTACTGTGATGAGTGGAGCATACCTTTAGAAGGCACTCTTTTTCTTGATAGAGGATGGGTTATAGAGGAGGTAGTAGCAACCTATGTGGATTGTAGAGGATGTGACAGCAGAGAGGTACAGACCTATGAAAATCAAGAGTAGGGCTTTTTCTTTGAAAGACAATTAAGAAATATATGGTGTGACTTTTGCCAGAAAGTATGGAATTGGAGAGAGGAGGAAGCAAAGAGGGGAGAAATGACAAGAGTACAGTGTGTAGAATATAGAAGAAAAGATGCTGTAGGAGAAAGAGTATTAGAACAAAAAGGAGAGAGATCTTGTGTCTAGAATGTAGGACAGGAAAAAAGAAACCATGGTAGAACTAAGAAGTAGTAGTATGTCCTATAGAAGGAAAAGTACAGCAGAGTGGTACATGGACAAAGGTTCCAAAAAGTACAGCAAAGAAGAAGGATAAGTAAAGAAATGTCAGAAGAACATTCAAAATATTGAGAGAAATATGGCTAAACATTGGAGTAGAGAAAGTGTACACATATAAAGGAGTAACAATAAAAGTGCTCTTGGATAGTAGTGTAACAGAAATATTTATAAACAGAAAAATGGCAGCAAAACATGAATTTAGGTTGTAGAAGTTGGATAGACCAGTGACAGTCAAAAATGTAAATAGTACAAATAATAGTGTAGAGACCATCACACACCAAGTGGAAGTAAATATGTACTACAAAAATTATATAAAGAGAATGAGAATAGATGTATGCAACTTGGGAAAGACAAATGTAATACTAGGAATACCATAGTTGTAGATACACAATTCTGAGATAAATTGAGAAATAGGAGAGGTGAAGATGACAAGATGCCTACCTATTTGTAGAAGAAATACAGCAATAAAGAAGAATGTTAAACAAAGAAAGAAAATTGGGAAGAGAATCAGAGTAGTAGAGCAAGTAGATAGAGATAAGTGAAAAGGGACAATAGAAGAAAAGTTTGACAATAAGATAGAGCTAGATAAAGAGAAAGTAAGAAAGATAGTGCCACAGAAATTCCACAAGTGGCTTAAAGTTTTTGAGAAGACAGAATCTGAAAGAATACCAGTCAAAAAACCTTGGGACCATGCAATAAATTTAAAAAAAGATTTTGTGCCAAGGAAAAGAAGAACATATTTGATGTCAAGAGAAGAAAAAAGGGAAGTTAGAGAATTTATAGAGGAACAGTTGAGGAAGGGGTATATTTGACCCTCAAAGTCACCTCAGACTTCACTAGTCTTCTTTGTAGAAAAAAAGAATAGAAAGAAAAGAATAGTATAAGACTATAGGTATCTTAATAAAGGGATAGTTAAGGACAATTACCCTTTGCCTTTGATTTCAGACTTAATTGACACCATAGGCATGAGAAAGGTATTTACAAAAATGGATTTACAATGGGGGTACAACAATATACAAATAAAAGAGGAAAATGAGTAGAAAACTATGTTCACAACATATTTTGGAGTATATAAACCCACTATGATGTTTTTTGGTCTCATAAATTTGCCAGTAACATTCCAGGCAATGATGAATGATATATTAAGAGATCTAATAGACACAGGAGATATAGTAGCATTCATGGATGATATGTTAGTAGGAACAGAGGATAAAAAGAAGCATGATGAGGTAGTAGAGGAAATCCTAAGGAGGATAGAAGCAAACAATCTATATCTAAAACCTAAGAAATGTATGTAGAAAGTTAAAGAGATTGACTTCCTAGAACTAGTGATAGGGGTAGATGGCATAAAGATACAAGAAGAGAAGGTGTTGGGAGTTCTGGAATAGTCAAGGTCTAAAATGGTTAAAGATATACAAAAGTTCTTGGAATTAGCAAATTACTACAGGCAATTTGTAAAAGACTTTGCCAAGATAGCAAAACCACTACATAGACTGGTCAGGAAGGATGAAAAGTGGAATTGGGGAAAAGAGTAGAAGAAAGCATTTAAGGAGTTGAAGCAGATGTTCACAACACAACCAATATTAGTGGTACTGGATCTAGACAAGGAGATGAGAGTAGAAGCAGATGTATTAGAGTATACAATAGGAGTATTGTTAATGAGGTATAAAGACAACAAGTGGAGACCAATAGCCTTTATTTCAAAGTTGTTGAATAAAGTTAAGAAAAATTATAAAATTCATGACTTAGAGATGTTAGTAATCATCAGATGCTTAGAGAAATGGAGGCACTTGCTAAAAGGAGCACAAAACAAATTTGAGATTTGGAGCAACTACAAAAATCTAGAATACTTTATGAGTAATCAGAAACTGAACCACAGACAAGCAAGATGGGCTTTATATCTATTTAGATTTGACTTTACTCTCAAACATGTACTAGACAGCAGTATAGAAAAGACTAATAGCCTCAATAGATGTTTAGACTGGCAAATAGAGGTGGAGAGAGATAACAAAAATAGAGTATTAGTAAAAAAGGAGTGGCTGAAAATTAGAGCAACACAAGTAGTAGAAATTATGATAGAGAGAGTAGATTTATTGGAGAAAATTAAAAAGTCAGATGCAAAAGACGATAAAGTAATAAAAGCAGTAGAAAAAATGAAGCAAACAGGAGTAAAGATGTTGAGAGATAAGGAATGGCGAGAGGAAGATGGGCTGATGTTAAGAGATAGAAAGGTATATGTTCCAAAGAACAAGAAACTGAGAGTGAAGATAATCTAGCTACACCATAATACATTAGTAGGAGAACATGGAGGACAGTAGAAGATGACAGAGTTGGTTACTAGAAACTTCTGGTAGCCAGAGGTGACAAAGGAAGTCAAGAGGTATATAGAGAAATACAATACCTACCAAAGAAACAAAAATTATACCAAGGTACTAGCAGAGAAATTAATACCAAATACAGTACCAGAGAAACTCTGGACCTATATCACAGCATATTTCATCCCAAAGTTACTGTTAGTACAGGAATATGATAGTATACTAGTAGTATGTGATAGGTTAACAAAAATGGCATATTTTGTATCTACTACAGAAAAGACTTTGGCAGAGGGAATGGTAAGATTGTTCCAGAATAATGTCTAAAAGCTATATAGTCTACCAGAGAGTATTATTATGGATAGAGGAGCATAGTTTGCAGCAGGGATGATGAAGGAGCTAAATAATATGTTAGGGATTAACATAAAGTTGTCAACAGCCTACCATTTATAGATAGATAAATAGACCAAAAGAATAAATTAAGACTTAGAACAATACCTGAGGATATTTATTAATCACAGGCAAGAGCAATGACCTAACTAGCTAGCAATAGTAGAGTTTACATATAACAACAAAGTGTAGACAAGTACAAGAGTGTTACTATTCAAAGTGTTATCAATAGGCAGTGAATGTTCTTAGTGATCACCCTAGGTGGATGTTCAAGAAGAACTCAATGGAGTTCTTCCTTGGATTGGACTGCTATTTATACTATTTTACAGTGGCTATACTACTACTAGTTTACGATCATATGTTCTTCCAGAATGTTCTATAGTTACTTGACTATGTCACATGATTTAGTTACCTGAGTTCCCATACTATTTATACCTTGACCTTATTGTATGACTTAAGATTTTTGGATTAAGTGTTTAAATATATAGGAGACTATTTCCTTCTTGGGGCTCTTATAACACAAAGCAAATAACAGATAGAGTCCATGCATGGGATTTGAGATATGTCATGACTTGGCCAAATGACTAAGTCATTATTTATTTTCTTTCCTTTTTCTTTTATTTTAATTAGGAAACCAATAGATGCACAAGGGGAAATGACTCAAAGGAGATACATGGGACTTTGTAAATAAGGGTAAATACAAAAATGTATATAAGTACTGTACAAAAGATAAATGGGAACTCTATCGAGTTCTCCTTGTCAACTCAGACTAGGAGTAGTTCTAAGGCATCTCAGCCTAAGTTCTTACAAGATAAGGAAAAAGAGAAAGTTTGAAAAGGCAGAAGAATTTGCAACAAGAATAAAGAAAGTGTATGAGAAGGCAAAAGTAGTATTAAGGAAAAGTCAGAAGGAAATACAGAAGTATACAAATAGAAAAAAAAGTAAACCAGAAGAGTATAAAGTGGAAGACTGGGTATTACTGATCTCAAATATCAAATGCAGGAAAGATAATTGGAAAAACTGATAGAACAAGTTGTGGGACCTTACAAAGTCAAGAGAATAATTTCAACAAATGCAATTGAAATGGAGTTACCAAGTAGTGTTAAGATACATCCAGTAGTAAATATCAACAGAGTACAAAAGTATAAAGATCAAGTAAAAGGTCAGAAAAAAGAATAACCTTTACTAGTAATAATTGAAGGAAAAGAAGAATATAAGATAGAGAAAATATTAAATAAGAGAAAGTTTAGAGAAAAAAATAGATACCTGATACAATGGAGGGGTTTTACAGTAGAAAAAGACACTTGAGAACCAAGGGAAAATCTGGGGAATATACAAGAGTTGGTAGATAGGTTTGAGAAAGAATACAGAGAAGAGGTCAAAAGAATAAAGAAAAGAAACTTGAAAAAAGATTGCAAAGGAGAATTACCAGGAAGATATATAGTAAAACTACTATATAGATGGGATAATAAGAAATTTGATAGGGAATATTGGAGAAGATTGGAAAGGAATTGGAAACAATGGAGATCAGAAAAAGCAAAAGAAAGGGAAACATTAGAAACAATCCAAGAAAAGGATAAAGAAGAGAAAGAAGAAAATGAGCAAGAATTTAAAGGAGATAGGATAGAAGAATAGGATAAAGAAGATAAAATGGGTAATTTACAGAACCTATATAACAAACTATGAAGTCCTTGGGACAAGGACCTTTATGAAAGGGGTACTATTATGAGTCATTTGTTATGACTTGGCAAAACAACTAAGTTATTATTATTATTATTATTATTTCTTATTTGGACTTACTACACAAGGAAGGAGTGTGGGAAAGTATTACATGACAATGTCATATGTCAGGATATCACATGATAAGTATGGAAAAGTAGTACACAGACCATGTAGTAGTTGTATAAGTAGTATACAGAATCAAATGGAAACTCTATTGAGTTTTTCTTGTCAACTTGGACTTGAAGTGTGATTAAGTCATCTCAGGCCAAGTTGCTACACTAGAACTTGATTCCATATCTAGAGCACTGTCTGCCTTGGACCTTGCTTATCTTTACTCTCATAATCTTTTTGATCCTTAACCAGTGATTATTACAATTACTAGTCACCTCTATACATAGCTAGGCCCTTGGCTTAAGGAGACTTGTTAATTAGTTAGGGATTAACAGTGGAAGTACAATACTAAGCTTGGATATTGGTACTGAGACCTGATCTTGCAATTGAGCAGTGTTTAGTAGATACTTATACTGTTCTTAGTATAAATCTTGTGCTAGGGTCCATTGTGACTTGTATATGTAGAGGATTGATAGTTACTCTTTAGGAAATTATCTAGATTAGGGATTCCATCCATTGGGTGATAGTTTAACCCTAGTATTAAGACAGTAGTTAGTAGGACAGTAGAACTCTAGTTGGGTGAAGATCTTGCACTCCAGTAGACATAGTGTAGCTAGTAAGATCAATCATTTACTCTATACCATTGAGGCATCAATACAATGTCTCAGTTCTAATATAATTCTCTCATGAGCAGTCTGCTCAACTAGAAGCATACTCTTACTAAACTGAAAGCAGAATTAAAAAAAGAAAGAGAAAGGATATGTTAATGCTATAAGAAGTTCAGGCACCTAACCTATAACTGTAGGAATAAAAAGAAGAAGGTGAAGGGAAAACCAATTTTCCAAAATAAATTTAAAGTAATAGCAAGTAGGGTGATACAATGTGGAGTGAGGGAAGAAATAAAAGTGAGGAGGCAGAAGGTAGTGGAAGAAGTAAAATATTTCAGATGTTGGAGAATAGGGCACTATAAGTGGAAGTGCCCAAATATTGAAGTAGAAAGGAGAAGGCATGAGAAGGTAGCAGTATATGTAGTAATGCCACAAAAGGTACAGCAGAAGAGAAGGCCAGTGTAGTGACTTAGCCTAAGATGACTTAATCGCTCTTCTAGTCTGAGTTGACAAGGAGAACTCGATAGAGTTCTTGTTTGTTTGCTGTATACTACTTATACACATTCTGTATTTACCCCTATTTATAAAGTCCTGTGTGTCTCCTTTGAGTTATCCCCTCTTGTGTCCATTGATTTCCTAATTAAAATAAAAGAAAAAGGAAAAGAAAATAAATAATGACTTAGTCGTTTGGCCAAGTCATAATACTACCCCCCTCTCAAGGTTCCTCATCCCAAGGATTTCTTCACAGTTTGTTGTAGGAATTGACCATGTTCTCTATTTCATCATCATCTTCCTCTGTCTACTTCTTTATTCCAAAGTTTTTTTGTTCAATCTCTTCTTTCTCTTTCTTTATTGTCTCCATTGTTCTTTATCCTCTTTCCCTTCTCTCTTTCTATCTCCTCCAGTTTCTTTCCAACCTTGCCCAGTATTCTTTGTCATACCTCTTATCCAACCATCCAAATAGTTTTCTTGCCGTGAATCTTCCTGGTAATTCCCCCCTCTAGAATGTTCCTTCTTCTTTTTCCTGTCTTCTAACGTCCTCCATGTCCCTTCTGTATTCCTTTTCATACTCCTCTATTGCTTCCTTAGTATTTTCCAGGTTTTCTTTTTCTTCCCAGGTATCTGATTCTGCCGTAAACCCTTTCCATTGTACCAGATACTTATCTTTTCCTTTAATCTGTTGCTTATTCAATATCCTCTCAACTTCCCATTCTTTTTCTCCCTCAATTATGACTGGAGTGGGTTGCTTCTTTCTCTGCTCTTCTATCTGCCCTACATATCTTTGTATTCTGCTAACGTTAACTACCGAGTGTATTTTTACTGTGCTGGGTAGTTCCAATTCTACTGCATTTGATAATATGATCTTCTTTATCCTGTAAGGGCCTACAAATCTTTTTGTCAATTTCTCTGTCCTCCTCCCAGTCATCTGATATTTCAGATCCTTAGTACTTAGCATTACTAAGTCTTCTACTTTATACTCATTGACTTCTGCTCTCTTTCTATCCATATACTTCTTCATTTTCTCCTGTGCTTTCCCTGAAGCTATCTTAGCCTCTTTCTGAATTTCCTTCATTTTCACTACAAATTTCTCTGCTCCTTTGTACTTCCCCTTCTTTCTCACCTCAAATCCCATCCTAGGATCTTGCCCGTAATTTGCCTTAAAGGGCGATGTCTTTGTGCTCGAATACACCTTATTGTTGTAGGCGAACTCTGCCATTCCCAACTAGTCTGGCCACTGTTCTTGTCAGTGGTCAATGAACATTCTTAAGTACTGTTCTAATTCCTGGTTAACCCTCTCCATTTAGCCATCTGTCTGAGGGTGGAATGCCATTAACATTTTGCTCTTGATCCCTAGCATCTGATTCAACTCCCTCATTAATCCTGCCACAAACTGGGGTCCCCTATCTGATATAATGTTTTCAGGCAGACCATGTAACTTCCACATGTTGTCTCTAAACAACCTTGCTAATCCCTCTGCCAATATCTTCTCTGTAGTTGGTATAAAATGGACCATCTTAGTTAACCAATCTACTACTACTAGAATGCTATTGTATCCCTGCACTAAAGACAGCTTAGTGATAAAGTCTGCTGATATATGCATCCACAGTTTTTCTGGAATTGAGTTTGGCATTAATTTTCCTGCCAGTTATTCTGTATGGTTTTTATTGCGCTAGCAAGCGTTACACTCTTCTATATATTGTTTCACTTCTTTAGTAATCCCTGGCCACCAAAAGTTTTGAGTGACCAGCTCTACTGTCTTCCACTGTCCTCTATGTCCTCCTACTAGTGTATCATGATGTAGCCTGATAATTTCTACCCTCAACTTATCATCTTTTGGCATATACACTTTCCCCTCTTTATACATGACACCATCTACCTCTCTCTATTCTTCATCTCTTAACATCTTTACCTCTGCTCTCTTCATTTCCTCCACTGCTTTTACTACCTTATTGTCTTTTACTTTTGACTTTCTAACTTTCTCTAGTAGATCTACTCCCTCCACTATTATTTCCACCATCTCCGTTTTTCTTACTTCTAGCCACTCTGGTTTTACCAACCTCTGGTCCTTATTGTCTTTCTCTACTTCTACTTCCCAGTTCAGTCTTCTGCTTAAACTATCTGCTTTCCCCATCTTACTTCCTGGAATGTGCTTCAGCATAAAATTAAATCTTGACAGGTATAGAGCCTATCTTGCTTGTCTCCTATTTAACTTCTGTGCTTTCATAAAGTACTCAAGATTCTTATGATCAGTCCAAATCTCAAATTTAATTGCTGTTCTTTCCAGGAAATGCCCCCATGCTTCTAAACATCTAACAACTGCCAACATCTCCTTGTCATGTATCTTGTAGTTTCTTTCTGTATCACTGAGAGACTTGGAAATGAAGGTGACTGGTCTCCACATTTAATCTGAGCACTTCATTGACAGTACTCCCCCAGTAGCGTAATTTGATATATTAGCTTCTACTCTGAATTCCTTATCTAAGTCTGGTGCTGCTAATACTGATTTTGTTATGAATGCCCTTTTGAGTTTGTTGAATGCTTTCTGCTGTTCCACTCTTCACTGCCACTTTACATCTTTCCTCGTCAGAATGTTTATAGGCCTTGCCACTCGAGCAAAATCTTTGATAAACCTTCTATAATAGTTTGCAAGGCCCAAGAATTTCCTGACATCTTTCATGTTTTTTGGCTCTGGCCAACTGAGTACTCTGTCTACTTTCTCTTCCTTCATTTCAATTCCATTAGGTCCTATTACTGCTCCCAGGAACCCAATTTTCCTCACTTTCCATACACATTTCTCTGGCTTGATGCACAAGTCATTTTCTTCTAGTCTCCTCAGTATTTCTTCCACAATCTTGTCATGTTCTTCCTCTGTCTCTGTTCCTACTAGTACATTATTTACAAATGCAGCAACTTTTCCCTCATTAATCAAGTCCCTCAGAATTTCATTCATTATTGCCTGGAATATGGCTGGCAAATTTGTTATTCCAAAGAACATAACTGTTGGCTCGAAGGATTCTATATGCATTATAAATACTCCCTTTCACTCATCTCCTTCTTTTATTCTCACATTATTAAACTTCCACCTCAGATTCATTTTAGTGAATACCTTCTTGCTACCTATATTGTTGATTAGCTCCGTAATTAGTGGTAGCGGATAGTTATTTTTCACTGTCTGGTTGTTTAGGTTATGGTAGTCCATTACCATCTGCTTACTCCCATCCTTTTTGCCCACAAAGAAGACTGGTGATGTTTGAGGGGATTTTGATGGTCTGATATATCCCTTTCTCAGTTGATCTTCTATAAAGTTCTGGACCTCTTCTCTCTTATTTTTGGATAGGAGGTAGATTCTTCCCTTCTGTGGTTTGAACATTTTCTTGAGGTCGATAGCATGGTCCCAAACTTTTCTAGTTGGCATTCTTTCTGACTCTACTTTTCCAAATATCTTTCTCTATTTCAGAAATTTCCTTGGGACCAACTCTTCAATTTTCCTGTGGTCTTCTTTGATTTTTTCTTCTCTTCCCCAATCTTCCTTGTCATCAATTGCCCATCTGTTGATCTTTTCTTCCTCTAGGGTTGCTACCCTTTTTCCTTTCTCAACTCCCCTTGATCTTGTTCTACTATATAATGGTGGGCATCTCGTCATTTTTACTTCTCTAGTTTCCCAATTGATCTCTGGGTTATATGCCTGTAACTACGGCATCCCCAGTATTACTTCTGTTTTTCCTAAGTTGCATACGTCCATCCTCATCCTTTCTATATGACCTTTGTAGTACACATTTGCTTCTACCTGATG
>Ga0154004_1000330_pt1 | contig 12886 bp, 19 predicted proteins | sample TSFL088MetaG_FD_104727 | JGI IMG/M metagenome (GOLD analysis project Ga0154004, IMG submission 104727) | Attine ant fungus gardens microbial communities from Florida, USA - TSFL088 MetaG | ecosystem: Host-associated > Fungi > Mycelium > Unclassified | place: USA: Florida, Lake Talquin State... | reverse complement strand
CCTAAATTGTCTACTCCTATAGGATCACAATGTAGACCAAACACTTATACTACTCCTATTCTGGACTTTGTATAAGTACTCTAGCTGTACATTGTAGTTCCTTAGTTTGTACCCTAAAGTCCTATAGCACCATTCCTCTCTGCTATATACCTTTTTACTCCATTACTCCTGAATTTATCCCTTACTTGGACAATGTTCTACTACTGCAACATCCAAAGAATGAAAAAGTCACAATATTTGGGCAAAAATGCTGTTATTATTTAATACAAAAGGTCCAACTGGCTTAGGGATTGATATAACTGGAACTGCAGCAGATACATGGGTATCCTATGTGGCCACCTATGAAGTAGCATCATCAATTGAACAGCTGAATACCAAAAAGATATTGAGGGCAATTACTCTTGATGAGAGTAGAGACTTTATAGCACACATTACTCTTTTACAAAACAAGTTATTCTATGCAAGATCAGTAGGAGCTGAAATATCCAAAAAGAACTTTATTGCCATCATTTTTAATTCCTTACCACTATTTTGGGATTTGGTTATTGCAAATGTCTTTGAGCACAAATTGTCAAGTGTTGTTATTGTAAAGTTATGAGCCTGGTGGATAAAAAACATGAGAAATCCCAATAAACCAGAAAAAGTTATTACAGTCTTACAAATTTCAAATTATATACAATAAAATTGCAGTCAGTTAATTTACACCAATCCAAAATACAATCAATGAGAACATACAATAGATATATGTCACTGGCCCAGAGGAGGGAAAGAAGGCCAATTTCTACCTGACTTTGGAAAGAGAGAAGGAGCTAGAGAAAGTGCAGCTCATATGCATCAGAGAGATTATAAACCAAAAGATATTGCAAATGTTACTAAGAACCCAAACAATAATAACAACACATATGCATTTATAACTATGAATGACATACATCTCAAGGTAGCTACTCTACCTTCTATAGCAAACTATCCACCTGATAATGTTCCATCTGCCAGTTCTAATTATAATGACAATTCAGAACATAGAACAGGAGATATGGAAGTAGTTAATACCATATCCAAGAATATTGCAGAACCTATCATTGCATACTACTAATGGAATAAAGACATTGATATGCTCATGTTGATTGACTCTGGAGCTAGTGATCATTGTTTCACCAATCAAGAGGCCTTTTCCACTTATATAACTCTTGATCTACACCAAAGTGGACTATCAGTGGGTAAAAACTCAACATTTGCAATAGTTGGAAAAGGAAATGTTGATATAAACTGTACTGTAAATGAAATCACCAGAAGAATTACTTTTGAAGATGTACTTCATACTCCCAGACTTTGATCAAACTTAATATCTATATCCAAGCTGAGCAAAAAGAGGACAACAATGAATTTTGATATTGAAAGGGCAGTGGCAAAATCAAAGAATTGAATTGAATTTTTATTGGTAACATGAAGAGAGAAGCTATATGTTATAAACCTTGACTTAATCATACCAGTGGCATTTGTAACTAGATCAAGCCACAAACCTACAGACTTTGGGACCTGGTACCATTGACTTGTATATACTAGACCAGAAACTATATACAAAATGGCAGCCCAAAACTTAGTTGATGGATTAGATATCAAGGGGAAGTTATTAATAAAGAACACTTGTGAAGATTGCATTTACAGTAAGCAAACTGCCTAACCATTTCACAAAAACATAGCAAAAGAAACTGAAGTCCTAGAATAGATTTATATTAACATATGGAGTCCAGCTCCTATCCAGTCAGCTGGTGAAATTAACTACTTCATATTGTTAACCAATAGATTTTCCTTGTATCAAATGATTGCCTTTCTCAGTACCAAATCATCAGATACTACACTACCAGTGTTAAAGGTATATCAGATTAAGGCTGAGCATCAAACAAGGAAAAAGCTTAAGCACATGAGGATAGACATAGGGAAGAAATAGTTCAATTTGTTATAAAAAGATTTCCAGAAGAGCCAAGGACTAATTTTTGAGTTCACAACTCTATATGTCCATCAACAAAATGGAGTAGCAGAGTGGACAATATGAACAGTGCTTGATAGTACCAGAACTATGCTGGCTGAGTCAGGTATCCCTCCAAAATATTAGACTGATATTGTCACAAACTTCATTTGGACCATAACTCTAGGAATACTTGACCAATTTTGACAATCTAAATGGCCACCAAAAGCTCTTAAGAAGACCTTTCAAACGGTACCAAAAACATTTCAAGGTGATCAGTATTCACCGAGTTATCAGCAGATCAGTTGGTGATTACCAAGTCACTAGATACTAAGTTGCTGATATCTTGGGAACCGCTTAACATAATCATTTGCTTCAATGACTATTGTGAAGCTCTCTTCAATGTGCTTCTTTTGGCTATAAATAGAACCCAAGGTGATAAGATCCTATGGAGATACAAGGTCCTCAATGTTTGTATATAATACTGATCTTTACTTATAGATTATCATCTGTCCTTGAATAGAACAAAGGACTGCCCTAAGATGGTTAGGCTATCTCTATTTCAAGAACAATAGCACTCCTATATGTAGAACAATAGGTAGTGATCATATGGTAGGCTGTTCTGGTGCACAGACCACCACAATCATGTATTTAAGAACTCTATGTCTGAGAATAAACCTCAGACTTAACAACAACATCTTTTGCTACTGTCTAAACTTTGCTTTTTAAAGCCTTTTGATTATTAAATCATCAACTCACAAATCAGTAAGTGGTCATTTGTGATATAACTGAATAATCTCTGCTCTCAGTTTCTTATCTCTTAGTACATAGTTCCTTTCAAAATTGCTTAGAGATTTTGAGATGAAAGCCACTGGTCTTCACAAGTTATCTAAGCACTTCATTGAGAGCATTCCTCTAGTTGCATAATTTGAGGTATCTACTTCTACCCTAAATTCTTTATCTAAATCTAGGGCTACTAATACTAGTCTTATTGTAAAGATCCTTTTAAGCTTATCAAATACTTGTTGTTGTTTGCTTTCCCATTTCTACTTTATATCCTTTCTTGTTAGTTCATTCATTGGTCTTGCTACTCAAGCAAAGTTCTTAATAAACCTCCTGTAGTAATTTACAAGACCTAAAAACTTCCTGACATCTTTCACATTCTTTGGTTCTGGTCAACTCAGTACTCTATCCACTTTCCTCTTTTCTATCTCTATTCTATTAGGTTCTATGACGACTTCCAGAAATCCAATCTTTCTTACTTTTTACATATACTTTTCTAGCTTTACATATAGATTGTTCTCTTCTAGCCTTCTCAGTACTTCTTTTATAATTTCATCATGTCCCTTCTCGGTTTCAGTCCCTACTAATATATTGTCTACAAATGCAGTTATTTTGCCCTTGTTTACCAAATCCCTCAGAATTTCATTTATTATTGCCTGAAATATGGCTAGCAAATTTGTCATCCTAAAAAACATTACAGTTGGTTCAAATGATCCTATATATGTTGTAAACACTCCTTTCTACTTATCTCCTTTCTTAATCCTTATATTGTTAAAGCCCCACTACAGATTCATCTTTGTAAATACTTTCTTACTCTCCATGTTGTCAATCAAGTCTGTTATCAATAGTAGTGGATAGTTATTCTTTATGGTTTGTTCATTTAGACCATAGTAGTCTATAACTATTCTCTTGCTTCTATTCTTTTTGCTCACAAAGAACACTAGTGATATTTGGGGGATTTTGATAGTCTGATATACCTCTTTCTTAATTGATTGTTTACAAAATTCTGGACTTTCTCTCTCACATTTTTGGACAAAAGGTAAATCTTTTCTTTTCATGATTTAAATATCTCCTTGAGATCTATAGCATAATCCCAGACCTTTCTTGTTGGTATTCTCTCTAATTCTACCTTTCCAAATACCTTTTTCCACTTTAGGAATTTCTGTAAAACCATCTCTTTAATTTTTCTATGATCTATTTCAACTTCTTCCTCTCTTTCCCAATTTTTCTTATCATCTACTATTCATCTTACAATTTTCTCTTCCTCTAGAGTAGCTACTCTCTTTTCTTTCCTTGTTTCTTTCTTCTCTTTTAGCTTTGTATTTCTTTTGCATAATGGTAGACATCTTGTTATTTTAATCTCTCTTATTTCCCAGTTGATTTCTGGGTTATGGACCTGTAGCCATGGTATGCCCAATATGACATCTGTTTTTCCTAAGTTGTACACATCCATTCACATTCTTTCTATGTGATTTTTATAGTATATATTTACTTCCACTTGGTGTGTTATTACTCTTGTATTGTTATTTGTACTATCTACATTTTTCACTACTACTAGTCTTTCCAATTTCTGTAGCCTGAATCTATATTTAGCTGCCATCTTTCTATCCATAAACATTCCTGTTGTGCCACTATCCAAGAGTACCTTTATAGTTATGCCTTCACGCATATCCATCTTTTCTACTCCAATGTTCAGCTATATCTTTCTTAATATTTTAAACATCCTCCTCAAGTCTCTCTGTCCACCCTCTTCTCTTGCTGTACCTTTTGGAACCTCTGTCTGTATGCCACTTTGTTGTGCTTTTCCCTTTGTAGGACATACTATTTCTTTCCAGTTCCACCACTCTCTTTTTCTTTCTACTCTATATTCTGGGCATAAGATCCTTCTCCTTTTCTGTTCTAATACCTTCCTTACAATTGTATTCTTCCTTCCACATTCTATACACTGTACCCTTGTTATTTCTCCTTTTCTTGCTTTTCCTTCTCTCCAGTTCCATGCTTCTTGGCATAAGCCACACTATATATTTTTTACTTGTCTTTCAAGAAGGAATTCTTGTCCTTGATTTTTATAAGTTTGTACTCCCTTGTCTTCATATTCTCCACAATTCACATATGTTACTACAGTCTCTTCTGTGATCTACTCTCTTTCAAGTAGGAGTGTATCTTCTGGAGGTATACTCTACTTGTCACAATACTCCTGTACCTTTTTCCATGTAGGATGTACCAGCTTCCTCTCTTGCTATACCTTTTGTGGTCTGGCCACATGTGCTGCCTCTTTCTCTCTTCTCCTTCTTCTTTCAACTTCAATATTTGGATACTTTCACTTGTAGTGCCCTATTCTCTAGTATCTAAAATACCTTACTTTCTTTACTGTCTTTTGTTTTCTCACTTTTACTTCCTCCCTTACCTCACTTACTATCACCTCAAATTTATTTTAGGGAATCAGTTTCCCCTTTACCTTTATTTTCTTATTCCTGCAATTACAGGCCAGATGCCTGAACCTCTTACAACATTGACATATCCTCCCTCTTTTTCTTTCTAGTTCTGCCCTTAGTTTAGTAAGGGCATGCTTTTGGTTAAGCAGGTTGTTCATAAAAGAATCATATTGGAACTGAGACATTATATTGACACCTCAATAGTATAGAGTAAATAGTTGATCTTACTAACTATACTATGTTTTCTAGGGCATAAGATCTTTATCCAGCCAGAGTTCTACTGCCCTACTAACTACTACCTTAATACTAGGGTTAAACTATTATCCAATAGATAGGTATTATAGGAGCCCCAAAAAGGAAATAGATTCCCATGCATTCAAGCACTTAATCATACAAAGGGGTTAAGATATAAACAGTATGGGAACTTAGGTAATCAGATTAGGTGATAAGATCAAGTGATCATAGAACATTCTGGAAAAACATGTGACTATAGACTAATAGTAGTACAGCCACTGTAAGAATAGTATAAGTAGTAGTCCAATCCAATGAAGAACTCCATCGAGTTCTTCTTGAACATCTACCTAGGGTGATCACTAAGAACATTCACTGTCTATTGATAACAATGGGATCCCTAATCCAGACAGCTTCCTAAAGAATAACTGTCAATCCTCTGTATGTACAAGTCATAATAGACTCTAGTACAAGGTTTATACTAAGAATAGTACAAGTATCTACTAAACACTGCTTGATTGTAAGGTCAGGTCTCAGTATCAATACCCAAGCTTAGTACTATACTTCTACTGTCAATTCCTAACTAATTGACAAGTTCCCTTAAGCCAAGAGCCTGACTATATATAGAGGTAACTAGTAATTGTGATAACCACTGGTCAAGAGTCAAAAAGATTATGAGAGTTAAGATGAACAAGGTCCAAGGTAGAAGATACTTTAGATGTGGAATCAAGTTCTGGTGTAGTGACTTAGTCTGAGATAACTTAATCACACTCCAAGTCCAAGTTGACAAGGAGAGCTCAATGGAGTCTGTTATAACTTGGCAAAATGGCTAAGTTATTATTTATATTTCTTTTATTTTATTTTCTTATCTAGACTTACTACACAAGAAAGAAGTATGGGAAAGTGACACATGACAAATGTCACATATCACAAGTCACAATGTCATATCACATGATGAGTATGGGAGAGTAGTGCACAGACCATGTAGTAGTTGTATAAGTAGTATATAGAATCTAATGGGAACTCTATTGAGTTCTCCTTGTCAACTCAGACTTGGAGTATAATTAAGTCATCTCAGGCTAAGTCACTACAGAGTTCCCATTAGATTGTGTACACTACTTATACAACTACTACATGGTCTGTGCACTACTTTCCTATACTCATCATATGATGTGATACTTTCCCATATTTCTTCTTTGTAGTAAGTCCAAATGAGAAGAGAAAAGAAAAAGAAAAGAAAAGAAATATAAATAATGACTTAGCCATTTTGGCCATGTCATGACAAATAACACCAATATATACCAATATATTGAATCAACAACTTCTTCAACATTGAACCACATATCCAATACAACAACTAAGCTTACCATCTTCGACTATGGCATTGCACCAAGACCACTACCAAGTACTGAACTGCATAGAGAGACTGTTGTTTCACATCCAATATCTAACATTCAAAACAACAATGACCATATCCAGACCAAACAAGCAAACAAACTACCATTAGCAGCCAGATGAATATATAAAGAACCAAAGCCCTTAGCTTGTTTGAAAGACTCCCTTGAATACCTTAGCAGACCAAATGCAAATGTTGTTGACACAGATACTTGAATACCAAAATCATACAATGATACAATGAAGCAACTTGTAGTATGACTATTGAGTTGAGCTAACTCTAGAACTGAGTTGTCTTTTATTTGGGGTGAACAAAAAGAACTCAACAAAATTCCCCTTAGATTTGGACTACTACTTATACCTTTTATATATGGTCTGTGTTACTAACCCTAACCTACTAATAATCTAATGGAATCTACTAGAATGTTCCTTGATATGTGATCTATATAATATAACTGATCATATGACACATTGTGACAAATGTGACATATTATGTGATTCTGATCATGTAACTCCCTATTATCTAATTAAAAGAAAACAAAAGTAAAAGATAAAGGATTAAAGAAATAAAAAGTTATTATGGCTAAGATAGCTCATAACACAATTGGACCTTTGGTGGGAACCAATGGTGAAGGAGTTGGAGATGCTCAGAGAACATAAGGTATTTGACATTGTACTTAGGCCAAAAAGAAAGAATGTAGTAGGATCAAAATGGGTATATACAATAAAATAGAAAGAGAATGGTGGTTTAGAAAGGTAAAAAGCTCAAATGATAGCAAAGGGATATATGCAAGTTATTGGGGAGGATTACAAGGAAACATATGCATTAGTGGTAAGACTAGAATTAGTATGCTTGGTATATGCTATTACTACTTCAAGAAGACTTTGACTTTGGCAGGTCAACTTTGTGTCAGCATTTTTGAACAGTGATAGTACTTTTAAGGTGTTTATGGAGCAACTGAGAGGATTTGAGAAAGAGAGAGATGAGTATGTGTGGAAATTGAACAAGATACTATATGGAATGATGCAAGGGGCCCATGACTGGACTGAAAACTTAGACAGGATATTTAAAGGGCATAGATACTATAAATCAAAGGCCAATCCTCAAATCTGCTTATATGTCTTTGGAAATGAATTTATGTTAATACCTACCTGGACTGATGACATACTGGAAGTTTCATCTACATTGGAGAGCAAAACTCTAGCTAAAAATCAACTTGGGACCAGCTACAAAATAAAGGATCTTGGAGAAGTAAAACTTATACTGGGAATATGTGTAGATAGGGACCCAACTACTGGCAATATCATGCTATCTCAAAAGGCATATTGTGAATGGATGTTCAATAGGTTCAATATATCTAAATGTATACCAGTTTCAACTCTATTACCACCAGGACTTATACTATCATCTGATAACTGCCCTACTACAACTCAAGAAGCTGAGAAGATGAAGAATACTCCTTATCGTGAAGCTTTGGGATCACTAATATAGTTATAGATAGCTACTCAGCCAGATCTCTTCTATACTGTTAACATTCTTTCTCATTTCACTCACAACCCAGGGAAACAGCACTTGTTGGTGCTCAAATATGCTCTTGCTTATATTAAAGAAATAACGTACTATAGTTTGGTATATCAAGATGGAGGAGACTTAAATCCTGTTGGGTATGTTAATTCAGACTATGCTAGTTGCAAGAATATGTACCAATCAATAGAAGGAAATATTTTTATGGTAGCTGGAGATCTTGTCTTATGGAAGAGCAAATGACAAGAGATTGTAACACTGTCAATTGTTGAGGTAGAGTATATGGCATTTACTAGAGCAATGACCCAAGTGCTATGTTTAACAAAGTTCTTTAATAAAATTGGCTTATCTATCAAATCTCCAATCAAAATCAGAGCAGATAATAATAGATTGATCTCAAACAGTATTAACAATAAAAATCACAGGTGCACCAAGCACATCAATATGAAGCACTACTTTGTCAAAGAATATACTACTCAAGGAGAAGTTTTTTTCAAGTACATTCCATCATTAGATAACCTTATAGATATATTCACAAAGTCATTATCTCATGATACTATTTGGAAGTTGACTATGTATCTTACACACAAGAATCCACCAACTATGATGGTCCAGGGGGAGTGTTAAAGTGAACCAACAAGTTGATGATATATTTATTTCTTCTTACATTATAATGTGTCATAAGTCACCTTGACTATGACCAAAGATATATATTTATAGAATAACAGACAAGGGAATTGAACCAGCAGCCTCTTGGCTGGTTGTAGAATACCATTAATATAAATAAGGGCAAATAGCATACTTGTATAAGTAGCTGGCACAATTAAGTGAGAACCCCATTGAGTTCTCTTTATAACTCTCAAAGACTTAGCTGCTAAGTCAACTCGACTTGAGTCACACAACATAATCCCATCCTCTTATAAATAGTCTTTCATACAGTTTTGTACCTCAGCCACTTACCACATTGGGTAACTGAGGTGAGTTTCAGTCTTATACTCTCTGTATCATTATAGTTACTTATCATGGCCTGTAGACTCATTATTACTTCTAGAACCCATGCTACTCCCCACATTCTTGACAGGACCTGAGAGAACAAAACTAAGAGACAACTATTGTGGATTACTTTATAAGAGGGAGCTAGGCTAGCCAGGAAAAGAATGAGTAGGCAGACTTCTGTCACAATGGTGTCACACTATGTGACAGGGTGTGATAAAAGTATAGTGGTGAAGCTGTGTGACTGTGTGATAAGTCATCTAGACAGGTGACTGGACAGGTGACTTGGCATCCCAATTCTAAATGTCACCCACCGCGTCTTGGCACCTCTCGTCGAAAAACACGTGATTAGACCTTAATTCACATGGTAAAGTCATTTAAATGTGTGTGCTCTGCCTCTCAGAACTCCTGCTCCCATGCCCCTCAACAAAGAGAAAATAGTGGAATTCCCTCCTGTCATTCCCTTTGACAGACAGGCCATTCCTGTTCCTGGTACTAAGCGATCTGGACAAACAGGTGATTCGTGATTTACTCATTCGCGTCCAGAACCTGACTGATTGTGATCCAGCTCATTATCGCAATAGTAAGTAGCGTGAGGCTCCTCAGTGTCATAAATTCTCAGTTCTCTGCAAGGCTTATGGGGTCTTCTGGATGAGAACAGCCCGACGAGCATGACAACTTTGGATCAGGTATTCGAGAGTGGCTTAAAGGCTGGCAGGGACCGTCCGCTCCTTGGCTACCGTCCTATTGTCTCTGAAAAACCTCTCAAGTTTGCGGATCGCTACGAATGGCTCACTTGGGGCGAAGTTGACTGTAGGAGGAAGTACGTTGGTAGTGCTCTCCACTTGCTTTTCCAGGCCGGTGTAATAGGTGGTGGTGAATATGAGACTGTCGGTATTTGGTCTCAGAATCGACCAGGTAATCATATTAGGCTTCACAGCTAATGACTGTCTGACAATGCGACAGAGTGGCAGATTCTTGACCTTGCCCTACAAAATTATCACAAGGTCTCTGTCCCTCTCTATGATACCCTTGGTGCAGATACAGCTGGTAAGATATTTTCTTCGTCGATTCCTGGCTCTTGAGTCTAAATGAATTCTAGAATATATGTAACGTCGGCTCCTTCCTTGTCAGGCAATGTCTCAAATCCGAATTCTAGCACCAACCAGGCTCATGTCACTGTCATATTTACAACTTCTGATCACGTCGCCACCCTCCTGAAGCTTGCGTCTCGAAGCCCCTTGCGGATGATTGTAATTCTTGATAGAATTACTTCAGAGTCCGCAAAACTTTTTACAGAGTGGGGACAGTCTGTAGGTATCAAAGTGCAAGAACTCCATGAGCGTACGTGTCACCACTGAAGTTTTCACGATGAAATCATCATTTATGAATCTTGCTCTCAAGTCGAGGCCTACGGCAAAGCGAATTTGATCGAGCCCATCAAACCCACCCCCGATACTGTAGCTAGTATCAGTTATACATCTGTTCGTGATCAGTGTTTCTCCTTGCAGCCATTGCCATTGCTTACCCAATGGTACAGGGAACAACTAATGTCCCGAAAGGTAACAATTGACTCTCTGTTTTGAACCTCGTGCTTATATTCACTAGGTGTTGTCTGGCGGCACAAGAATCTCGCCATAGCTACATGTGCTGGTTTGCATGGAATTCACCTGCCTGATGACGGCTCCATGATGTCTTATCTTCCTTTGGCGCACGCCTACGAAGTCAGTTGTCACTCAGTCATTTTTCCTGGACAGGAAATTCATTAGATCCATAATAGCGTGTCTGTGAACTCGTCACAATGGTAGTAGGTGGGCGGATTGGGTTTTTTACTGGCGATCCCCTTCGTCTTCTCGAAGATGCACAGTTGCTCAAACCCAATTTTTTTCCTTCTGTCCCTCGTGTTTTAAACCGTATCTACCAAGCTGCCATGATTGCTGGTGATGTCCCTGGCCTCAAAGGCAATATTTTCAGAAAGGCAATGGCGACCAAAATTCAGAGGTTTCGCACCACTGGAGAGGTGATACACCCTCTTTGGGATAGGATCGTTTTTCGTAAGGTCAGATATCTTTTGAATCTTTTCCTTCTATTAGCTGTACTTCGTTCAGATCCAAAAAGTTCTTGGTGGCGAAATCAAATATCTTCTAAGCGGTTCGGCACCCATCACCCAAGACGCCTTGGACTTTCTCAAAATCGCATTTACATGTCAAGTCAATGAAGGTATCTAATTATGTTTGGTTCTGGTCTTTTGCTCACTCCCTATCCTTAGGGTACGAGAACATTCTTGTCATAATCAGAACTTACTTGTACCAAGGGTTCTAGTTACGGATTGACTGAGACTAGCGCCACAGCGTGCAGGACCTGGTCTGGTGATCCTACAGCCTCTGGTACCGTCGGTCCTCCTCTGCCGTGCAACGAAGTCAAACTCGTAGATGTTCCTGCTCTGGGATACACAGCAGAAGACAAGCCTAATCCTCGTGGTGAACTTTGTGTTCGTGGCCTGAACGTCTTCGATCACTATTACAAGGGTACGTCAGTCTTGATTATGATAGTGTGACTATGGATCGAATTATTGTGGTCTATCTTTTGCAGACCCTGAAAATACGAACAAAAGTATTGATAATGAGGGCTGGCTCCATACTGGCGATATTGCTGAGTTTGACTCGTGCGGCCGCGTTAAAATCATCGACCGTGTCAAGAACATTATGAAGCTCGCCCAGGGCGAATACGTTGCTTTGGAAAAGATCGAGAATATACTCACTTCGAATCCCATGATCGCGCAGATCTACGTGCATGGAGACTCCCTTCAATCCTACCTCCTTGCCGTTGTAGTCCTCGATCCTTTAAAATTTGCTGATGTTGCTTCGCAAATCCTTGGCAAAGGAGTATCATCTCAGGATGACCAGGCTCTGGCTGATGCTATCAAGGATAATAGAATTAATGCTTATGTGTTAAGTGAGCTTACAAAGGATGGTAAGAATAATGGTTTGAAAGGGTCAGTATCTCGACTCTCATCTCTTCAAGTTTACTTGACGAAATGCTTTGCAATATAGATTTGAGATGATCAAGCGCGTTCACCTCACCCTTGTGCCATTCTCTCCTGACAATGGAACTCTCACCCCCACGTTGAAGATCAAACGCAAGGACGCTGCCAATCTCTACAAGGCTGAACTCGAAGCCCTTTACGCGCTTGGTGACCCCTCGGGGACCAAAAGCTCGTTCAAGCTCTGATTTGGTCATTCTGGCTGGGTCGTAGTATGTTATTTATGCTGAGTACTGGCGACGAGTAACTAGGAGGAGCAGCAAGTGGAAAGCAAACGAGAACACGTAGTATACGAGGGTAGCAAAACTATATTATTCTGAATCAATGTGATGCAAGGTATCAGTCCAGATATAGCTCATATGGGAGGAGGTCCAACATAACCTTGAGGATGAGCAATATGCTTTGATAGCGAACAGCCAAGCAGACAAACATTGACCATGACGATGATCCAGAAGTAACCACCGAGAACATGGTACTTGATGGACCAAGCAAAAATGGAGCTGAAAATCCAGATG
>Ga0154004_1000329_pt1 | contig 12893 bp, 6 predicted proteins | sample TSFL088MetaG_FD_104727 | JGI IMG/M metagenome (GOLD analysis project Ga0154004, IMG submission 104727) | Attine ant fungus gardens microbial communities from Florida, USA - TSFL088 MetaG | ecosystem: Host-associated > Fungi > Mycelium > Unclassified | place: USA: Florida, Lake Talquin State... | reverse complement strand
TAAATGATCAAACAGTGAAAAACAACTACCTACTGCTGTTGATTACAGATTTAATAAATAACATAGGAAGTAAAAGAATATTTACTAAAATGGACTTGTAGTGGAGGTTTAACAATATGAGAATAAAAGAGAAAGATGAGTAAAAGAGAGTATTCATAATATATGTAAGGTCCTTTAAACCAATAGTTATGTTCTTTGGGATGACAAATTTACCAGCTATATTTTAGGCAATAATGAACAAAATCCTGAAAGATATGATCAATAAAAGGAAAGTGGTAGCCTTTGTGGATGATGTGTTGGTAGGAACAGAGACAGAGGAAGAATACAATGAAATAGTAGAAGAGATGTTGAAAAGACTAAAAGAAAATAAATTATATATTAAACCAGAGAAATGTATATGAAACCCAATAGAATAGAAATAGAAAAGAAAAAAGTAGATAAAGTACTAAGTTAGCCAGAGCCAAAGAACATAAAAGATATTAGAAAAATTTTGGGCCTTGTAAACTATTATAAGAGGTTTATCAAAGATTTTGCTTGGGTAACAAAGCCAATAAACATGCTAACTAGAAAGAATGTAAAGTGGCAATAGGAAAAAGAGCAACAGTAGACATTTGATGAACTTAAAAGGATCTTTACAACCAGACTAGTACTAGTAGCTCCAGACTTAAACAAAGAGTTTAGAATAGAAGCAAATACTTCAAATTATGCTACTAGAGGAATGTTATCAGTAAAGTGCTTGGTGTTACAGAGTTGTAATACCATAACTGTTACTTCAACTCTTGATGCCATCAAGAATAACTATATAGTTGTCACAAACTTTATTTGGACCATAACTCTAGAAATACTTGACCAATTTCAACAATCTAAATGGTCACCAAAAGCCCTTAAGAAGACCTTTCAAATGGTACCAAAAATGTCTCAAAGCAATCAGTATTCACCAAGTTATCAGCAGATCAGTTAGTGATCACTAAGTTACTAGATACTGAATTGCCGATATCCCAGGAACCACTTAATATAATCGTCTGTTTCAATTGCCATCATGAAGCTCTCTTCAATGTACTTTTTCAGCTATAAATAGAACTCAAGGCAATAAGATCCTATAGAGATACAAGGTCCTCAATATTTGTATATGACATTGATTTTTACTCATAGATTATCATCTGTTCTTAAATAGAACAAAGGACTGCCCTAAGATGGTTAGGTTATCTCTATTTCAAGAACAATAATACTCCTATATGTAGAACAATAGATAGTGATCATATGGTAGGCTGTCCTGGTACACAGACTACTATAATCATATATTTAAGAACTATATGTTTGAGGATAAACCTTAGACTTAATAATATCTTTTGCTACTGTCTAAACTTTGCTTTTTTGAGCCTTTTGATTATCAAATCATTAACTCACAAATCAGTAAGTGGCCATTTGTAATAATAGTTAATTACTAGTCTATGTTGCCTTATCAGTAGTCTAGTCTTTAGTTTTGTTATCTCTAAGTATTCCAGAATATTTTTCTAGATCCTTTGCTCTTGTCTCTTAAATTGGGGTTGTACAGAGAAGAGTGTAATTAAATTGAAGCCAACTTCTCTATCTAGGTTACAGGCTTAACAGTACAACAAAATTAAAATACTTCTCTATGCACTACTAGAATATGTCAGAGTATGATATCAGAGAGAGGATATATATCATATAATATTTAATCATATAATAATAGCTATACAATACACCTATGAAAATTGTAATACTTAGCCTTAAACTATTTAACTGGCACTTATAGTTGAATTTAGTTACTTTCTCTGGTATTTTGAGACTTAAACTATTTCAATCTATGATTGCTATATCTATCCTGTCTAGACCAATCTTGTCCAGATTCCAGCCCTATCTAGAACCTAGTCTTATTTAAGATCCAAATAGTCTGTCCTAATACTAGATCCCAGCTCAATTCCATGATAAATGAACCCAATGAAAAAGAATACTACAACTAAGAGGAAACTATAGAAAGAGAAGATCCAACTAGCCTACTAACTCTAATTAGAGCAGTTGAAGAAAACAACAATAAAGATACTAAAGTCTTACAACTCCAAGCCCAATTAGCCAGTATCCAATTGAAACTTGCCACTCTCAAGAAGAAAAACCCCTCAGAATATTACTTATCAGTGTTCAGGTCCCAGACCAGATGATACCTTATCAGTTTCCTAGATAGCAATGTCAAGGACAAGAAAAGTCCTATTATTCAACCTTTCTATAGTAATCCTTATAGTTTTGACTAGTTTTCTCTTGTAGATTTGCCAATGATACTTGTTGTATAATATTTACTTACTAGCATCTTAAAGAGAGTGCTATCTCATGGGTAAAACCTATATTGACTGATAAAGATCTAGACTTGTAGGGTAATTAGAACAAATTTTTTGTCATATTTCAGAAACAATTTTAGGACCCTAATTTACATAACTACCTCACTGAACATCTCTACTCATTAAAACAAGTAAAATCAGTCTGAGAATATGCTACTGATTTTGAACACTTGGCCTGCAAAATGAACTAACCCCATAGTACTTGGAGAAATATTTTCTACTATAACTTAAAAAATAATATAAAAGACTTACTAGTGGGTGTTCCATGTCGCAAAAGTGACTATGAAAAACTCAAACATACAGTCCTGGAGGTCAATAAATGCTAGTCCTTCTAACAAGTTGAGAACCTATATTGTAGTAGTAGTATCAGATTATTTAACCCACCCTCTATATCCTCTGCTACATCAATTACTATTCTCCCTCCAAAACTAATCAATGCTAACTTACTATAACCCATAATTCAATACTCCAGACTTCTACTACAAGATGAAAAAGACTGTTGACATGTCCTTTACCTTTGTCTATACTGTAGAGGCTCAGGACATATAGCTGCTGTATATTCTACTAAAACAATCTACCCTCAGCTATATGCAACAGAGTTATAGCAAGAGGCTAGAGATACAATAGCTAATATAGTTGATTTAGAGTTAGAAAAAGTCTAGGCTCAACACAGCTAGTTGTTCCTGTGTCGAGTCTGTTATCTAGTGAGAATTGTAGTATATCTTCTGCTTCCATATCTGTTTCTCTTTTCTAGAACAATATAATTAATTCTCCTTATTTATTGCTAAAAAAAGGAATAATAGATCAAGTTATCTACTATCTTTTCAACTGTAGCATGACTACCAACTTTATATCTCAAGATCTTGCAAAGCAATTAAGTCTAATATCTATATCAAAAGTCAACAACCCAGTAAAAGGCCTTGATGGCAAGACTATATCATTATACAATCTACTTATATATTATATTTAGTTTAGAGTACAGGATAGAGCTTTTGAAGAATTCTTTGTGGATATATCTACTAGTAACTACGATCTAGTACTAGAACTACTATGGTTTAGAAAGAACAATCTTTCAATAGACTGGTCCAAATATTAGATCAGGCTCTATAAGGAAACCAAGAATAAACTCAATATACAGGAAAGACTATCTTCTCTTGATAGATTTCAAACTACAAAAGAATTTAGTATAGTAACAGATCCAAGATCTACTACTAAGCAATTGTATAAAAAACTTTGTAGACTATATATACGTATAGAGAGAAAAGCACAGGTACAAAGACTCTGTTAATACACAAAACCATAACCCCAAAAAAACTATAACTTAAGAAATAAAGCAGAGAAACTGATACAGGAAAAGAAATTTAATATATCTCTATATGTAACTGAAGATAATGCTACCTATTATACTCCTGAACTAGACCTCAAAGTACTATTCCAATATGAAGACTATAGTAATGTCCAAATGCCACAAAGCACCTATTACTACACTGAGGTCATTTTGATCATGCCATTAACTTCATTGACAATTAGATATCCCTATGCTAATCTATATACTATCATTCAGAAAAAGAACTCCAAATACTAGAAGAATTTATCAGAGATATAGAATCCTAGAGATTTATTAGATAAAATACCTTCCTAACTACTGCACCAATACTATTTGTAAAAAAAAAAGAATACTTCAGACCTATGCTTATATATTAACTACTGTACTCTAAACAAGCTTACTATAAAGAATAGATATTCTGTTCTATCAATAGATGCATTACTAGATAGAGTCTGAGGTACTAAGTTTTTTACAAAAATAGATCTGAGAGAAGTATTTTACTTATTTTATATCTGTGAAGAAGACAAATAAAAAATGGTCTTTAGGACTCCATTTGGACTATTCAAATTTCTGGTTATATCTTTTGGTCTATGCAATACACTAGCCTCCTTTTAAAGCTATATAGACCAAGCACTCCAAGGCTTAGAGGGAAAACTAGTAGCATACCTAGACAATATATTAATTTATGGTTCAACTCTAAATGAATTGCAAACCTGTACAAGGCACTGTTTTTAATGCTTAAGAAACAACAAACTATTTGCAAAACTTAAGAAATGCAAATTCCAAGTCAACCAGACTAGAATATTAGATTTTGAAGTAAATAAGAAGGGTATATTCATGGAACCAGAATATATGTTAACTATTCTAAATTGGCTAGAACCCAAAACCATTACCCAAGTCCAAGAACTAGTGGGGTTTATTAACTTCTACTGCAGATTCATATATAACATATCAGGTATTATAAAACCAATAACAGACCTAATATAGAAGTCTATGCAACTATTCTACTAGACATCTGCTGCCACTATTGCCCTAGTAAAAGTCAAGTCATATTTTACCATAGAATCCTTACTTTGCCAGTTTAATGAGACCAAGCCTATCCATATCTATACAAATGTATCAGAATATGCAGTAGTAGCTATACTGATATAACTCTATGAAGATCATGTTACAAACTTCATTCAGACTATAACTCCAGAAATACCTGACTGATTTCAACAATCTAAATGGCCACCAAAAGCCCTTAAAAAGACCTTTCAAATAGTATCAAAAACGTCTCAAGGCAATCAGTATCCACTGAGTTATCAGTAGATCAGTTGGTTACCAAGTTACAAGATACTAAATTACTAATATCTCAGGAACTGCTTAATATAATTATTTACTTCAATGACTATTGTGAAGCTCTCTTCAATACACTTCTTTCAGCTATAAATAAAACTCAAGGCAATAAGATCCCATGGAGATACAAGGTCTTCAATATTTGTACATAATACTGATCTTTATTTATAGATTATTATCTGTTCTTGAATAGAACAAAGAACTGCCCTAAAACAGTTAGGTTATCTCTATTTCAAGAACAATAACACTCTTATATGTAGAACAATAGGTAGTAATTATGTAGTAGGCTGTCCTGGTACATAGACTACCACAATTATGTATTTAAAGACTATATGTCTGAGGATAAACCTCAAACTTAACAACATCTTTTGCTGCTTGTCTAACTTTGCTTTTTTAAATACTTTGATTATCAAATCAACCAATCACAAATCAGTAGGTGGCCATTTGTGATAGATCACTTGTACTCTATATCCTTCTGGTCCTGAAAGTTTACAGGACCAGAACAGAGTTATACAATTATAGAGCAAGAGTTGCTTTCTATTGTTGAGGCATTATTGTACTGGCAGCACTATTGCAAAGGTACTAGATACTATATTTAAATTTACACAAACTACTACAATCTACGCTACTTCAATATGCTAGAATGTCTAAGTAGTTGTCTGGTATGCTAGACAATGCAACTTTAGCAGTTTGAATATGAAATATACTACCAACTAGAGAAGAGAAACTCTATAGATGTTCCATCTTACCACCCAGACTACTAGTTCAACTCTAACAAACCCCACAAGCCAGCTCAATTCAACATTTTGTTCTATGTTATATACCCAGACCAAGGAAGTAAGGAAATAAAATTATATCTCAATACAACAAGCCAAGACAGTTTCCAACAAAAAATCAGAGCAGTATACCCAAAAGACAAGTATCTAAAAAACTTAAAACAAAGACTTAAACCCTCTAACTGGGAAATCAGAAATGGATTATACCATTTCAAAGGGAAAATCTATATATCAGAGAAACTATATACTGAACTGATCAGTAAATATCATAACAAATCTTTAGCAGATTACTTTGGCTGCAACTGTACTTCTGAACTAGTCTACTGTAAATATTAGTGGTCTAAAATGATACACACTATTGCAGTATATACCAAAGCATGTCAAATCTGTACACAAAACAAATACTCTACATATGCAACCTATAGTACTTTTCTTTCACTTCCACTCCCAAGCAGTCTATGGCAGAGAATTGGTATAGACCTGATTACAGACCTATCCAAGACCCAGAAGGCACAAAATGACTATATTTTTGTTGTTATAGACCACTTTACCAAAATAGCTTACTTCCTACTATACAAAAAGACCCTGAATGCAGAGTTTGTCACTGACCTCTCTATTGATACTATTGTCTAGCACTATGGCATACCAATGACAATTGTCTCTGACAGAAACAAATGCTAGATTAACTAATTCTGGAAACAACTATGTACTTACCTTAAAATCAGACAGGCACCAACAACTGCTTATAGAGCATAGACTAATGGTCAGACAGAATGTATAAACACTATTGTAGAAACATATCCTTGTTCATACATCAACTGGGAGCAAAATGATTGGAACAAGTACTTGACTTGTACTGAGTTTGTATACAATAATTCAAAACATTCTACCATAGGTATAACTCTTTTCTTTGCAAACCAAAGATATCACTTAAGAGCAATGATAATTGAAAAAACAACAGGTGTACCTATAGATGAACCAGCAGCAACAGCATATGTAAAGAAAATGAGAGCACTATTTAAGATACTGAAAACTGCAATTGAAAGTGCACAAGAATTTACAGCTAGATACTATGACAAGATATAAAAACCAATAACCTTTTAAGTGAAGAATCAAGTATAGTTATATACAACAGATATCCAAATATACCACCCAAGCCACAAGCTGAGCCAGAGGAAACTTGAACCATTCACTATAATAAAAGCCATCAACCACAATATATATAAGCTCAATCTACTTATTTATCTCAAAATCTAGCCAGTTTTCAATGTAGATAGACTTGAACCTTATACTCTGTTACTACCAGGCCAATCAGCACCAGTATAAGATTCAATAATCATTGACAACAAGCCCAAATGGGAAGTAAATATACTAATGGATACAAGCTGTAGTAAAGGTATATTTTACTACAAAGTTCATTAGTCAGGACTGCTATATAAAGACAATATATGACATTAAAGCCAGTTTCTAGATTGTATTTGGATAGAAAGTAGCTGGTTGGGAGGTCAGAAGATATTAATAGAAAGTAATAGTATAAAAGTAGAGCAGAAGTACATAGTAATAATAGAATAGCATAGTAGAATGGAAGGCAATGTTAGACATATCTACATAGTACAGTTATAGAGAAGAGAAGTAAGGGAGACTAGAAAAGAAAGGACTTTTCTTTTTTATTCATTTTTATTAAGTTTTATCAGTTTGTAATTTTAATATAACACTTAAGGAGCTAGCAAGAGAAGGTATGCAATCTTGATACCTACTACTATCTCAAAGGCTCTAGAGTTATCTTCTGGCACTTGTTTGAGTTCTAAGTAAAGTGGTTGAATGGTTGAGGTAACTTTTCTCAATACTCCTACTCTTTTTAGAGACAAAACATAACAATAACTTGGACAACCTTCTATGAGATAGTAGACTTAGAAAGCCTGGCTAACCATCTACTCAGATTGTATTATACCCATAAGGTTCAGTGTTGAAAATACAAATAAGAGCTTGGTTGAGTATAGTAAGGCCTAAAAGTAGTTTACTAACTATCATGATAGTAAGCTTGTTATAGTATGTAAAGATTTGTACTTTAGGAATAGTATGCAAGACAGATCTTAATTGAACTTATACTCTTTTTGAATACTTCTACCTTACTCTACTATGCTAAGTTTCTATATTATCTTTTTAATACCTTTATTCTTGATTCATCCCTACAAATTCTTTAGTATGCAATTGGAACCTAATACCATGTATTTAGCTCATACTAGACTAATAGTCTCTTTTACCTCTTTTAGCATGTCAGCAACAATTATTGGAAAAGGATCCAAGATGAGAAGAATAAACAGAAGCTTGCCTGGACTCTGCAAAATCACTTACCTAGGACCAACAGAATAGAGAGTATGAAGTTATTTATCTTCTCTGACAAATTAATATATCTTGACCTCTTAGAAAAAAAAAAAGGGAGGTACCCAACTCCCTTATCTTCCAGTAACTCAAAGCCCCCACAAAACTCCATTCTTAGACCCTATTGCTCCCATAACCTGGCTATACAAATCAAAGATAGAGCAAACCCTCTTCTTGAACCTATTTACTTCTTGTCCACATTGGAACTTTAGACCTTAAAAGTCTTCATTAAAGAAAACCTTAAGTCAGGTTTCATATGCCTATCATACTTCCTATATAGTTCCTCTGTTCTCTTCATAAAGAAGAAGAATGGATTTCTGTATCTTTGTATAAACTATAGAGGACTAAACTGAATCATATGAAAGGATTGCTATTCTATATTCCTGATATCCAATCTTCTCAATACCTCCAAAGAAGTACAAATTTATACAAAAATCAACCTCTAAAATGCCTATCATCTGGTATACATCACAGAAGGCAATAAATAAAAAATGACCTTTTGTATATGTTATAGATCTTTTAAATGGCTAGTGATGCCATTTGGCTTGTCTAACACTCCATCTGCTTTCTAGTATTTCATAAACAAGGTATTTGTAGACTTGCTAGACATGGGGGTCATAGGCTACTTAAATAGTATATTAATATATTCTAGTAACCTCTCAGAACATTGAAAGTTAGTAAATGAAGTACTACAATGACTCAAAAACAATGGTCTTTATATATTTCCAAACAAGTATGTTTTTTATCAAAACTCAGTCAAATTCCTAGGTTACATTCTAGGACCAAAGGGAGTAAAGATGGACCCAGAAAAAGTGTAGACTATTCAAACTTGATCAAAACTACATTACCTAAAGAATGTTCAAGCATTTCTTGACTTCACAAACTTTTACAGAAGGCTTATTAATAACTACTCTAACCTTACCTTACTTCTCACCCATTTGACTTGTAAGGACACCAAATGGAACTAAAATACCAAATACAATTTGGTATTTGAATTATTGAAGGCTACTTTCACAACAGCACTAGTATTGGTCTATTGGGATCTAGAATTACTATTAGTCCTTGAGACAAATGTATTAAACCATATTATAGCTGTAATTTTGTCCACTTATATCAAAGAAGACTTGTACTCTATTGCCTTCTACTCTAGGACCCTTAATACTACTAAGTTAAACTATGATGTGTATAATAAGGAACTTTTTGTAATCTATAAAGCCTTTTAGAAATGGAGGCACTACCTAGAAGGCACTTTTATCTCTATTGATGTGGTCACTGACTACAAAAACCTTGAGTATTTCCTTGAGACAAAACTATTAACAAGGAAATAGACCTACTAGTTTAAGTTCCTTTTATAGTTCAACTTTAAGATTTATTTTTGTCCTGACCAATTGGAAACAAAGCCAAATGCACTAACTTGCAGAAGGGATATATATTCCCTAGAGAAGATCATAGGTTCCTACATTGTCAATAAATTTAACTACTACCCAATCTTCTATCAAGACTAAGTATTTTCTATTCTGAGAGCAGTCATAGTACTCTTATTACCTGGTAATAGCAAAGAAATTTCAGATCTAGTTTTACTGCAGATAAGAATTAAAGAAGCTCTGGTAAAGGACCTCTAATTAAAAATCCTACTAGAACTGGTACAATCCAAAAAAGATCTATCCTAGATATTTGAGGAAGATAGATTACTATATCACAACAACCTAATCTATATTCCAAATAACTTAGACATTCAATTACAGATACTAAGGACAAAACATGATTATCATCTTGTAGGCTATTTTGGCCAGACAAAGACTCTCTAACTGATTAAACACAAATACTTATAGCTAGGTATGAAATCATTTATGATAGAATACATCTGAACCTACAACACCTACATGAGAAACAAAGCACAATACCATAAACTATATAGATTACTAAAACAGTTGTCTATTCTGCCCTGCTCCTAGGAATCTATCTTTATAGACTTAATAGAGCAACTACTACCATCCAACAGCTTTACAGATATCCTAGTTATAGTTAATTGTTTCTCAAAGCAAGCAATCTTTATTCTAATCTACAAGACCCTTGATATTCTAGAACTAGTCCAGTTATTTATCAACTACATATTCTCAAAACACAATGTGCTCACATATGTAATCTCTGACAAAAGCTTGGAGTTTGTTTTTCAATTTTTCAAGTCCCTAGCCAATGTATTCAACATAAAACTCTACTATACTTTAGGCTACTATCTAGAAGCTAATAGATAATCAGAGTATACTAACCAGACCTTAGAACAGTACTTATAAAGCTACTGTTGCTATTAACAATCCAACTAGATACAATTATTACCATTGGTCAAATTCATATACAACAATGTACCCTCAGTATTAACTAAAGTATCCTTTTTCTTTGCCAACAAAAGATATTATCCTCTTCTAAACTTTAGACCTTCAACTAATTCAATACCTAATACTACTGAGGTTTTTATTAACAACCTAAAAGCAGTATACAAGTCCATAAAGTTGTCTATCAAAGAGTCCTAGGAGTACTACTAGAAGCCTACCAATGCTTGATAAACTTCTTCCTCTAACATCAAGGTTGGTGATTCAGTATTTATCCAAGCAAAATTCATCAGAACAACCTAACCTACAAAAAAATTATTAGAATATTATCTCAGTCTGTTCATAGTGGCAGGCAAACTAGAAACCTACTCCTATTTTGTCAGCCTCCCATATCATTTTTGTACAATATACCTAGTATTTTATATATCCTAATTAGAACCAGTCAGGTCAAGTACTATTCTGAACTGTACCAACCCTCTCCACCACCTATCAAAATAGACAATGAGTTAAAATTTGAGATAACATATATACTAGACTCAAAACTAGACCATAGGCAACATGAACCCCTGCTGTATTATATATAGTGGATAGAGTACAAAGGGACTTTAGAGGAGAACTCTTAGTTGAGTACCTTAGAACTTGACTATACAAGTAAGTTGGTCCAAGAATTTCACTTGCAGAACCCAGACAAGCTAGATCTCCACCTACTATTTACTGATTGAGCCTAATTGATGTTTTTGATGCTGCTGGTAAGGTCACTAGGGTAATGACCTTAGAGAGAGTGTACTGTTACATACTATGACATTCCTGTAACTAGTGATACCAATAGTAACATAGCTTTATCCAATATTTTCTTTTCTGGCTGGACTATTCCAGTACTGCTTAATTATAACCCAGACTGGTTATCTTTTAGTTTTGTTCTTTTAGGCCATCTACTAGATTGTCTACTATCTATATTCTCTATCTGAACAAGATATGCATACTTTCTTCTTCTGGTCCAGTACAGGATTTGACTATTGCTCTCAGCCAGTTCTTACTCATTAGAAAGTCAGTTCTGACAGATAAAGTTGGTACTAATATACTTCTATAGTTTTTTGGAAATTGTATTTGGTATTAGCTTTTCTACTAGTATTACACTACAAACAAATTTTGTGTGAAAAGTAACATTTGATACACTTTATACCGACAGATTTATAAGAAGAATTTACAAAGCAACATTTAAGGTAAACAAAGCTCATTACTAAGACTTGAAAGACAAGAATAGTGAGCTGATACCAGGTTAAAGAGATATTTTGGATAGAACAGTGATCTAGAACCACTTGTGGGTAACCATAGTTTGATATAGTAGCAGAGTCTCCAGTTTATATTAAAAGGTCAAAAAAGATAGACTTAGAACCAGGAACAGTGCTTAGAAATAAGCATTGATCTCATCAGTACTGCTCTATTTTTAGATAGGATATATAGGTTGCTACTCAGAAGGGTACAATATGTCAAATAGATATTGTTAGATATCCAATGGAGAATTGGGTAGCTAACTAAGTCTAGAGAAAGATAGAATAGATAAACTAGAAAAAAGGGAGAAAGTTCTGGAAGAAATACATCTTGAGTACATGTTATCTTTGATGGAAAGACTCTAGGAGAGAGACATATCATCTTAGAAATTAGAAGACTTAATATAAGAGGGAAAATTGAGATACTACCAAAAGTAGTAATAATTTTCTTTATTATTTTATTTTATTGAGTCTCTGTAATTTGTATCATTTAATATATAGTTCCAGAAGCAGATGGAATAGCAACAAGAACCCATCTTGGTATATGCCTCTATTTCTACTATCTCTGGAATTATTTAATATGGTATATCTTGAGTAACAACTTTTGGAATTAGTATAGTGTCAAAAACAGAACATAGAATATACCAAGACTTGATCTAGAACCAAGTTGTAGACTCGACTTGGGCAGACTTTGGAAAGAACAGCAAGCTAGGAAAGCTTGACTAGATGTATACTTGGGTTATATTACACCTATAAGGTTCAGTGTTAGGGGTACAGACAAGGAAGCAACTAAGTGTGGAAGGTCCAAGGGGATCAAACAACTGTATTTTCTAGAGAAACTTTTGTTATAATATATAAAGGTTAATACCTTAGAGAGGATATGTGATACAGATCTAGAACAACCTTACATTTATTTAACACCAAATAATCATAAAACTTACATAAAGCTATATATAATTTCTAATACCTGTTAGTATGAGGTTGTGAAGACTTAGGCCTAACCAAGGTAATTGTTCAGGAAGAACTTAATAGAGTTCTATAGTATAACTGTTGGGTTAAGCTTGTTATAAGAGCCCTAAGAAGGAATAAGTTTCCCATGCATTCAAACACTTAGT
>Ga0154004_1000328_pt1 | contig 12990 bp, 11 predicted proteins | sample TSFL088MetaG_FD_104727 | JGI IMG/M metagenome (GOLD analysis project Ga0154004, IMG submission 104727) | Attine ant fungus gardens microbial communities from Florida, USA - TSFL088 MetaG | ecosystem: Host-associated > Fungi > Mycelium > Unclassified | place: USA: Florida, Lake Talquin State... | reverse complement strand
TTCTGGCCAAAAAGAACTTTCTGGGCCTGCTTGTCTGTTGCCAGATTGGTTTTCATGTTCCGGCCAAGTTCAAGCCCTTTCTGTACAGCGGGCCGCTCATGCACCGCTCTGAACCAGCGATAAAGATTCGGAAATTCTTCTATCTTCTGATCATAAGCCGCATAATTGCTCACCCAGCCGATACAGGCAATATCAGCAATGGAATAATTACCCGCCAGATAATCCCGCCCCGCAAGGTGTCTGTTCATTACCCCGTAAAGACGGTTGACTTCATTAGTGTAACGTTCAATCGCATAAGGTACTTTTCTGGGCGCATAAAGACGGAAATGCCCGGCCTGCCCGGACATGGGCCCCAGCCCGGCCACCTGCCACATCAGCCATTCCTCTACCATGACGCGCCTGCGTTCTTCCTTCGGGTAGAAACGCTCAAACTTGCGAGCAAGATAAAGAAGAATTGCGCCCGACTCAAAAACCGAAATTGATTCGCCATCCGCCCCCTCCGGATCGACGATCACAGGCATCCGGTTGTTTGGCGAAATCTTGAGAAATTCGGGCTGAAACTGATCCCCTTTGCCAATATTAACATAATTTACATTATAAGGTACGCCCAGTTCTTCCAGCATAATACTGATTTTCCAGCCATTCGGCGTCGGCCAATAATAGAACTGGATTGGTTTCCTCTGACTTGGCATCAATTAATCCCTGATAATTTTGTTTATAAAAATTGATAACTATCATGAAAAAAGTGCAATGACAAAGCTTGAACATAAAGACAAATTTAATTTATACTGCCTTTCGCATGAATTTCTTGACAGAATATGAATGTATGCCGCCATGTTATAATACGGGACATATATTTGTTTCACAACATAGAAGGCCTGAGGGAATTATGTTAGTAACACGTGTATCTGTTTTAGGTATTGCCATACTTTTAACCGCCATAGCGCTTGGAAGTGCCGCGTTTCACGCCAACAGGCCTTCTTACGCCAAACCGTTGATTGCTCCTGCCGCATTTCTGGCAGAGACTGGCACTGCCGCCGGTAATCCGGAATAAAATCCGGTTTCAACCCCGGCAGGGGTTCCGGTATTGTCAGTTTTGGCAGGGTGAGCCTGGTGAAATTTGTTTCGTCGTCTGAATTACCGGTGCTGATTATCCCGGCGACAGGCAGGGCGCATCGCCATTCGGATTAAAAATGCAAACAGAAGCCTGATAACGGGTCGGGGTTGTAATATTTATGTTTCCATTGCTCTGAAACATGCGGTTGAAACTGATATTCCTCGATATATACTGCGGCCACAACTACCCCGCTACAGAACAAACCCTGTAACCCGGCTGTAATTTGCCGCTAATTATTATCACACCTCTTTTCCGCATTGATATCAATCTGCAATCCACTGCATCAGCTGAAACAGAAATTCCGGCGTGATCATCTTCGGCCGGACAGATTGATAAATGCATTCCGTAAAGCCAGATCAGTTCTCCGTATGAAAATGATCTGGCTTTACGGAAAATGTTCCAGAGCGGTATGCCGTTCAACGGCCGGCAATACCGCTCCTGCTCCCCGATTATGCAGCAAATTATTCGAAAACCATTAATTGATCTCAGGTTCGCATCCCTGATCAGTTACGGCTTCTGTCAACAAGCGCATTGGACTTGACCCACGGCATCATGCCGCGCAGTCTTTCACCGACCTGCTCAATCGGATGGGCATCATTAATCCGACGAATACTTTTAAAGCGGGCGGCGCCTGCCTTACATTCCTGCATCCATTCAGATGTAAATTTTCCGGTCTGAATATCTTTGAGAATTTCTTTCATGGCCGTCTTGCTGGCCGGGGTGATAACACGCGGCCCGGATACATATTCCCCCCATTCAGCTGTATTGGAAATGGAGTAGTTCATATTGGCGATACCGCCTTCATAGATAAGATCAACAATAAGCTTGACCTCATGCAAGCATTCAAAATAAGCCATTTCCGGCGCATAACCGGCTTCAACCAATATCTCAAAACCGGCACGGATCAATTCAACCAGACCGCCACACAGCACAGCCTGCTCACCGAAAAGGTCTGTTTCACACTCTTCTTTAAAGGTCGTCTCAATCACACCGGCACGGCCGCCACCGATTGCACAGGCATAAGACAGCGCCACATCATGTGCATTACCCGAAGCATCCTGCTCAACTGCGACAAGACAAGGCACGCCGCCACCTTTCTGATATTCACTGCGCACTGTATGTCCGGGTCCCTTGGGCGCAATCATGACTACATCCATTGCCTTGCGCGGCTCAATCAAGCCAAAATGCACATTCAGACCATGGGCAAATGCAATGGCTGCGCCATCACGCAGATTTTCATGAATATGTTCTTTATAAATATCGGACTGAAGCTCATCCGGCGTCACCATCATCATCAGATCAGCCCATCTGGCAGCTTCAGCAACACTGACAACCGTAAAGCCATCAGCCTCGGCCTTTTTTGCCGTGGCCGAGCCGGAACGCAGTGCAATCCGGATTTCCCTGACACCTGAATCCTTCAGGTTAAGGGCATGAGCCCGACCCTGACTGCCATAACCGGTTATAGCCACTTTTTTTGCCTTGATCAGGTTCAGATCGGCATCACCATCATAATATACACGCATAAAATCTCTCCCTTCCTTGATTCTCGCATCTGTTAGAAAATTGCTTTTCCTTTATGAAACACAAAAGCAATCTGTTAATTCGCCTGCCTTTCTGCCGGAAAAGTCGTATTCAGATTTTGCTTTCCTCCACACCGTAACGGATGAAGAAATACCATATTGCCGCTTGCGCTTCGCAGATAATTTCCTTATCCGTCATCGTAAAATTGTCACCCGACACTTCAATATTTCCAATATCAGGCAGATCCGCCTCACACCCAAGCTCAAGCACCGGTTTTCAGCCGCCTTGCCATAGCGGCAGGGCCGTTATCAAGAACAATGGCGCCAGGTCTGGATTTATCTGACCCGGCATGGCTGACAGCCGGGCGATTCAGCACCACAGACGTTTCACCCGACGAAACCATAAGCCAGTCACAGGCGACGTGCTCTAAACCGGTGAAAAGTGAACAAATATCAATCGCTTCCCGTTTCAACGGCATCAAACGCACCCGCAAAGCTTGCCATTGCACCACTGCTCCCAGAAAACCATCACGGTCACCAAGCCATTTGTACAGGGTTTCCCGCGAGCAATTTACCCGGCGGGTAATACTGGACATGGCAGGAACGTCATTGCCTTTGACAAGCAAATGCAAAGCAGCATCCCGAATAGCTTTCTGGTGTTCCGTCAGCGTTTGACTGCCTGTTGCGACACTCCGCGGCATGGATTTCCCCCTGGTTTTTATATTCCGTACCGTACGGCCTCTGGTCAAAATGCACGAACGCCTTGCTTTTGGCAAGAGGGTTTCATGCAATTGAAAATCAGGTTTACGAAGGCTGCAACAATTCACGTCATGAAGTCAACTATTCCCGGCCTGATCAACAAAACTTCCCGTGATCCGGTTCCCTGTTTTATCACATTTCCGAATGGGTTGGAGCAGGATTTAAGAAAACAGTCCAGCAGACTGTTTTCCCTGCCTGACCACTCCACACTTTTCCTGAAAATGCTCAGATGGCAATCTGTGTGCCAATTTCCACCACACGTTCTGTCGGAATCTGGAAATATTCCGTTGCATCCGATGACCCCCGCACAAGTGAAATAAAAAGTCTTTCCTGCCAGCGCAGCATACTCGACCTGAAACCCGGCTTGACCGAACGGCGGGACAGAAAGAACGACGTCGTCATAATATCAAACTTCCAGCCAAGCTGACGGCAAATGGCCAATGAGCGTGGAATATTGGGCTGCTCCATATAGCCAAATGTCAATACCACCAGCATAAACCGCTCGTTAAACTGTGAAACGCGCGCCCGATCACCACGCGGAACACGCGGCATGGAAGCGGTTCTGACTGTCAGGATCACATTGTTTTCATGCAAGACACTGTAATGTTTAAGACTGTGCATAAGTGCCATCGGCACACTTTCCGGATTCGCAGTCAAAAATACCGCCGTACCAGGAATAACAGGGGGAGGATTTTCTGAGATTTTTTCAAGAATAAAATCAAACGGTACTTCATGTCTGTGGGTTTTTCTGAAAAGATGCCTGCTGCCTTTTATCCATGTCCACATAATCATGCAAATAATAATGGCAAGCCCGATTGATACCCAGCCGCCATCCCGTATTTTCAAAAGATTGGCGCTGAAAAACAGCATATCAATTGCCAGAAAGCCGAGACTCAGAAGAACCGACAAGACAGAATTCCATCTCCAGATACGTATCATGACGATGAAAAGCAGCAATGTCGTAACAAGCATATTGCCGGTTACCGCAATACCATAAGCTGCCGCCAGATTGGTTGATTTACCGAAACCGATAACCAGCGTAACGACAAACACTGCCAGAATCACATTGATCCGCGGTATATAGATCTGGCCAGGTGTCTTTTCAGAAGTATGCAGAATTTCCAGACGCGGCAGAATATTAAGCTGTACCGCCTGCCGTGCCACGGAAAATGTACCTGTAATGACTGCCTGGCTGGCAATGACCGTCGCCAGTGTTGCCAGTATGATCATCGGCACAAGCGCCCATTCAGGCAACATCTGATAAAACGGGTTGGTAACCGCCTGCCCATGGGAAAGAATAAACGCCCCCTGTCCCAGATAATTAAGAACGAGACAGGGAAAAACAATCAAAAACCAGTCCGCAACAATCGGCCTGCGGCCAAAATGGCCAAGATCCGCATAAAGCGCTTCGGCCCCTGTCACAGCAAGAAAAACAGCACCCGCAACAACGAATGATATTGCCGGATTATCCAGAATGTAACGAACCGCATACCACGGCTCAAGCGTTCCAAGTATCGTTATATCATCAAAAATATGAATAAATCCGAAAAAACCAAGCGCCAGAAACCAGACAAGCGTAACCGGCCCGAAAACCACGGCAACCCTGCCTGTACCGAAACGCTGCACGGCAAAAAGCACAACCAGCACCCCGACAGTTATCGGAACGACAAAGGCTTCAAGCTGAGGCGCCATGATTTCAAGCCCTTCAACTGCCGAAAGAACGGAGACCGCAGGGGTAATAACAGCATCGCCAAAAAAAAGAGAAGCACCGATAACACCGATACCAAGCACCCAGCCTTCCTGCTTGTTAAAACTTGAACGGACAAGCGCCATCAAGGAAAGAATGCCGCCTTCACCCTTGTTGTCAGCCCTGAGAACAAAGAGCACATATTTGATCATGACAACAAGCGCCAGCGCCCAGAATATCAATGACAGAATACCGAAAATGTCTTCGCGGATGATAGCATTCTTGCCTGCACCAGCATACAACGCCTCCCTGAAAGCATAAATCGGGCTTGTGCCGATATCGCCATAAACCACACCAATTGCACCCAGAAGCAGAACCCTGAAACTTTCTTTCGAATGGTCATCTGTTTCTTCAGGTAATTCTTCAGGAGACATATCCGCCGGTTCCGGGGCTGTCATAGCGTACTCCTTTCAAAACACCTTCAGCGCAAAACATATCTTATCTGCACTTTTGGGAAAAAATCAAATCAGACCGAACGGACTTCAAATCATGTCCGGTTCAGATGACGAAATCTCCTGTAATCCATTGTTCTTGCCTGATCGCATTTTCCAGACGGAAAACCGCCTTGCACTTTTCCTGACAATGCTCTGATACTCAGCCAGAAATGTTTCCCGATATTTTGCTCACACCAGCACATCAAGGAAGCGCCGCACACTCGTTTTCATACCATATTCAAGCGCATCTGCAACCAATCCATGGCCTACAGATACTTCTGACAGAAATGGAACTCTTTTGACAAGAGCCGGTAAATTGGCAACTGTCAGATCATGACCGGCATTGATTTCAAACCCGAGCACGCGGGCATGTTCGGCTGCTTTTCCAAGCTTTTCAAGTTGCTGATGCTGTTTTTCTGCATTATCCCAGGCTCCGCCATAAGGGCCGGTATAAAATTCGATGCGATCAGCACCGAGTAAACGCGCCGCTTCCAGTCCACGGATATCCGGATCAGCAAAAAGTGAAACGCGCATCGCATTCCTTTTAAGAGAAGCAACGGCAGACTGCAAAAATTCAGCATCTTTCTCAAAACACCAGCCATGATCCGATGTTGACTGGCCAGGGCTATCCGGCACCAGGGTAACCTGATCGGCACGGTTTTTTTCGGCAAGTTCCAGAAAATGCCCCGTCGGATATCCTTCAATATTAAATTCACAATCTGGAAAAGCATCATCCAGCAGCCGGCGAATATCACCAAGATCAGAAAAGCGGACATGCCGCTCATCCGGGCGAGGATGCACAGTGATCCCCGAAGCTCCTGCATGAAGCGCAACACGTCCAAGCTCGACCAGGCCGGGCCAAGGCAAATTCCTGCGGTTGCGCAGAAATGCAACCGCATTCAGATTGACCGATAATCTGACCGGCATTGAAACCCGCCTTTCAATGAATTGGTTTCATCTGACAGGATAAACAGTCATGCGATACATATATTGATTTTATCCGCAATGCAAAGAACCTCTGCAAATTATCTGTTTCTGAAAAAACAGAAAAATAAGCGTTGCATTTCCCGTCCCTGAAGCTATGGTCAAACCATTCTGACTATCCGGTTCTTTCTCCGAATCCTGTTGATTGATAAAAGGAAAAAAGATGCGTAAACGGATATCAGTGTTGGGAGCTGGCTGTCTCCTCCTGCCGGGGCTTTCCTGGAACGTTCTGGCGATTTCTGCCGACCCGGCGCCGGGCCAGGCCGGTGTCAATGAGGCGCAGCTTGCAACGCGTATGCCCGTTCACTGGGTGTCGGTGGCGCAGATTGAAAACAGTCTGGCGGACTGCCCACCGATGGCGGTCGGGTTCGATATCGACGATACCGTGCTGTTCTCCAGCCCTGGCTTCTGGTACGGGAAGCGGACATTCTCCCCTGGCAGCGACGACTATCTGCACAATCCGGCATTCTGGGAAAAAATGAACAACGGCTGGGATGCCTTCAGCATTCCGAAGGAGGTGGCGCGGAAGCTGATCGCCATACACGTCAGGCGCGGTGACAGCATCTGGTTTATCACTGGCCGCAGCCGTACGCCAACCGAGACGGTATCGAAAACGCTACAGGACATCTTCCACATTCCTGCTGCCCAAATGAACCCGACGATCTTCGCGGGTGCCGACAACAGTGCGAAAACCCGCTGGATCAAGGATAAGCATATCGCGATTTATTACGGCGATGCGGACAGCGACATTCGCGTCGCGCGTGAGGCTGGCGCACGTGGAATCCGCGTGCTGCGCGCCAGTAACTCGACCTATAAGCCGCTACCGCAGGCTGGCTCACTGGGCGAAGAGGTCATTGTGAATTCGGCGTATTGACGCCACGCAGGCCTGGCAGAAATTTTACGTGCCAGGTTTTATCTTTTTGCGGCTCGCTGCACACATGGGAAGATTATCCGGTAAAACGGGAGTAGCAGATCCTGATATCAGGCGCAAGGGTGTGGCTTTCACCTGGTTATCGATGAGGTACCCGGACAGATCCCCGGGTTGTCGCACATACGGGCCGGCCTGTTTCTCCAGCACATCCCGGGCACCTTACGTGCAATGAAACTGCGATTAAATACCATTGCCATTATCAGCAGACAACTGTTCAGTTCATAAGCTGTTCCGGTTATCAGCCCTGTTCTTTACAGAAGGCAAAGTGTAATAATTATCTGAACGGTAGGGCAATATTGCCTCTGGCATGCAGGACAGCCACAACTTGTGTGCCGATCAAAATCCGCTTTTTATCCAAGAAGATTAAATTTCATGTATACTCTAAAATAAAATTTTATTTATATCCATTGCTGACAAAATTATGGCAGGCGTTTAATACCTTGTCAGGAAACCATAGAAAAAAGCCGCGGTACAATCAAGGGAGGATGATTCCATGGCCGAAAAAACTGAATACGGAAAAATGCCACGTCCGCACGGTGCATTTTACAAGTACCTTTATGTACAGGTTATTTTTGCAATTATCTGCGGTATTCTGCTTGGCCATTTCTGGCCTGATTCTGGCGTGGCGCTGAAACCTCTTGGTGATGGTTTCATCAAACTTGTGAAAATGATCATCGCTCCGGTCATCTTTCTCACTATCGTCAGCGGCATTGCCGGAATGAGTGATCTGAAAAAGGTTGGTCGCGTCGCCGGCAAAGCCATGGTCTACTTTCTTACCTTCTCAACGTTTGCCTTGATTATCGGCCTGATCATCGGCAATGTCATTCAACCCGGACATGGCATGCATATTAACCTGGCAACGCTGGATCAGGCTGCTGTTGCTCATTATGCAGAACAGGCGCATGAAGTTTCCATCACTGCCTTTCTGATGAATATCATTCCGACAACTGTTGTTTCAGCTTTTGCATCGGGTGATATATTGCAGGTTCTGTTTTTTTCGGTTCTGTTCGGGATTGCGCTGGGTTCTGTTGGTGATCGTGGCAAACCTGTGCTGAATTTTATTCATGCACTGGCAGCACCGGTTTTCAAGCTTGTTTCGATTCTCATGAAAGCCGCGCCGGTCGGTGCCTTTGGTGCCATGGCCTTTACTATCGGCAGATATGGCATAGGCTCGGTTGCCAATCTGGCTTTCCTGATTGTAACATTCTATATCACATCGCTGCTGTTTGTCGTCGTTGTTCTGGGTACTGTCTGCCGCTATAACGGTTTTTCGATCTTCCTGCTTATCCGCTATATAAAAGATGAACTGCTGCTTGTCCTCGGCACCTCATCTTCAGAAGCGGCCCTGCCATCTCTTATGGAAAAAATGGAACAGGCAGGCGCCAGAAAATCGGTTGTCGGCCTTGTTATCCCAACCGGTTACTCTTTTAATCTTGATGGCACCAATATTTACATGACACTTGCCACTCTTTTTATTGCACAGGCGCTGGATATTCACCTTTCCCTTGGTGAACAAATTCTGATCCTGACTGTTGCCATGCTTTCCTCAAAAGGTGCGGCAGGCATCACCGGTGCCGGATTTATCACACTGGCAGCAACATTACAGGTCGTGCCGGCCATTCCTGTTGCCGGCATGGCACTGATACTTGGTATTGACCGTTTTATGTCTGAATGCCGCGCACTGACCAATCTTGTCGGCAATGCGGTTGCCTGTATCGTTGTCGCCCGCTGGGAAAATGAAATGGACGAAGACAAGTTTGCCGAAAAGTTCCACATCAGAAAACAAAACAGGAAAATACGCCAGTCCTTACCCGGCTAAAGTAAGAAAATATATCAGCCTGCATCTGGAAAAAAACCGGAGAAAGATAAACCGGCTGCCAGAAGCTGCACAATAACAGAATTCAGAAATCCGGATCATAACGCCGGAAAACCGGCGTTTTTATCGATCTGTTTTCACAAACAGCCGTGAAGCATTTTCCGGCCCGCTGCTTCCGGTTAATCAACAGTATGACGCAATCATGAAACGAAACCGGAGCACGGACTGATTTCAGTCGAGAAGAGACATATTAAAAAAATGGATATTTTATTTCAATAGTTTATCTCTTAAACATAAAAATTTGTGTGACATTCTGTGTGACTTATCAGTATTAAAATATCACGAAAAATGATAGCCGGAGCGCTTCCGGCTATCATTTCTTTTAATTCAAATTCTATGCTGCATTTTTAATCGAGACTATTACCTGTTTACCCAATACAGACAGAGCCTGTTCCATATTCTGGAGCTTTGTTGGATAATTCGGATCAAGAATCCGTCGAGCTTCTGTTTCTTGCCGGTCAAGTCGTCTTACCTTGCCGCCAAAGGCGACGCGCTGCAGGTAAGGGAAACGGGCTGCTTTTTCCAGATCTGTCAATGTGTCAGGATTACATTGGGCAAGGCGCTCAAACTCACGACGGGAAGTCACCTGAAATTTCAGGGTATCCATAAATTGCGGGTAATGCCTTTGCAAAATCCTGAACAGATTTATAATATCACCTGATATATCATTGATAACTTCGCATTTTGGTGCATATCTGCGGCGGAAAAACACGCCGCCCATACCGATAAACGGTTCGGCATACAGCCGATGCGGAATCTGCTCAATCAATAAAGCAATACGTTGAGCAAGCTCTTTTTTGCCGCCGATATATGCTGCTGGCGGCTGGACCGGTTCGACCAGAAACATTTCAAAATTCTGTTGCATAATTCGTTAAACTTTCCTGACTACTGTCGCACTGCCCGAAAGGGCAAGGGCGTGACGGTTATCAGGTGTCTGACGTCAGACGGACGGCCCGTCCAAAGCTTGCCCGCTGCTGTAAGGACGACTTGCAGCCGCCCTTATCATCCTTTAAAAAGTGCAATGATTTTTTGTCCAGACGACGCCACCGCTCCACCAGGAAGCGCAGAGCTTACCGCAATAAACATTGATGCACCGATAGCCCGTTCCCGCCATCTGACGTTTTCTGATTTTTTTGGGGGACAAAATGTCCCCTTTCAGCGAGGCATACAGAGGTGGTGACCAAATTGAAGGAAAAAGGTATTTTATATTTTAAAACCTAAATTAATAAATGATAATAATTGGATAATCTTATGATATCGTATTCGTGAAATTGATTGTGGTGGATGCAAATTCAAGATTCTTTGTTGCTGAAGTTGATTGAGAGTGATAACCGGATCAATATACGCTGCAAGTGAATAATTGATAACTTTAACAGGCGAATTGTCCGAGGCTTTCCAGTTTTCAAGATCTTGCTCACTGTAAACAGAACGGCCACCAGTGATCTGCATGAGTTCATGCGTGGATAGAGCTAATTGAATATCTTCAAGAATACCAAGTGTTGTTATAGCTTGTGATGGTGGAAAATCGGATTTACCTTTATAAAAAAATAAGAGAGAACCTGCTGCTCCAAGCTTTGAAGGAGCTCGACAAAGATATACTTTTCTAATTGTGTTACCTGGTCTGCCCAAACGATTCTCAAAAAGTTCTAGCTGTTTTTTCTGTTCGAGATCAGGATAAAGAATATCATGATAAGCTTCCTTAATAGGAACAATGAACGCTTCAGTGTCATTTGTTACCACAAAACGTGGATAATTAAGACGATGAATCTTGAAATAGTTTTCACCATTTTTAGGAGAAATCTTATCACAAGATACAATTCTTTCGTAGATATGCTCTCCATCTTCTTTATTAATCGTATGGGAAAAACCAAAATATTCAAGCATATCAATTAATGATATTTGATTATCATAAGTAGTTATATAAATTAAATTATAATTATTAATTTGTGCAAACCAAAAAATCTTCCTTAAAAGAAGCTCTCCGATTTTGAATCCTCGTTTTTCAGGTATAACTTTAAAAGTACATATTTTCAGTATTTTATCAAATTTATTTTTAGCATCTGTCTTCATGCCAGATTCATCTTTTAAGATGACGATGGCTGCTATTTTTCCGTCATCAATGATCCAACATTTGCGCCGTTCTTTGATACATTTTATCCACCACTTATCAAAGCCAGGATAATCTTCTTTTAAACTATTAAATATTGTATCAGATAAAGGTATAGAGTGAAGTTGAACTTCTTGAATGAAACGTATAGAGGTTTCTTTCGGTTCAAAGGTAGTCTGAATTAACTGAACAGCATCTGCAATATAAAGAATTCGGCGGCCAAGTTCAGTTGAATGGCGTCTCGCTCTTTCATGTAGTCCCCTATCTTGGGTAACCAGAAAGTCTGCTGCGCCTATTTTAAGTGCATGGAGCAGTGTGGCATCAACAATATCATTTGCTCTGGTTAGTGATCCAAATTCACTTGATAGTTCGTTATGAGAAAGACCACGGACTTTTGATAATTTTTGAAATTTTTCTAATTTACTAAGTGAAATTTTTTGACGTTCAGTATTTCTGTCTTGTGCAATATCATCGTAAGCAGCTTCATGGATAAAAACACCAACTTTATGTTTTATTGCAAGAGCTATAAAAGCAGAAAAGGCAGGTTCTACTATTTTATTATCTTCAAGATGAATAATCACATTTGTATCTATCAAATAAGATTGTGTGCTCACTTTTGAGTACCTTTTGAAGATCAGGCTTCACATATACAAAAGACTGTGGAGCTTTAAATCCAAATCGTTCTTTCAGATCACGTAAACAAAATGGACGCATGAATTTGCGTGGTTTTGTTATCTTTAATGCAAATCCCTCATCACGTCCGTTGAAGTAATTATCAAAATCAATCTTCCGGATAGATGCGGATTTGCCGTGTATTTTCCATAAATCAGTGACAGTAAGTCGTTCTACATTATCTATTTCAGCAGAACCAATTAATGCCATTACTGGAGATGTTGAATAGATATAAATAGTCGTCCCTCGCGAGGTAGATAAAGGAAAACGCCGTCTGAGTTCAATAGTTTTAATTCCTTTAATTATTTTCTCTGAGTATAAAGGCTTAATACTGAGAACAATATCTCGCTTAATAATTGGAATTTCTCTAAAAATTGGCAAAATATTATTATTAGTATAAAAATTATTAAATATTATTTCAGAATGAGATGGAAAAATGGCATCAATTTGAAGATGCGATCCAAGTGCTTTCAGATACTTTTGTAATGAGGAAAGTTGAATATCAGCTCTTTGTTCAATTTTAGAAATTGTAGACTGACCGATACCCAAACGTCGTGACAAATCAAGTTGTGTTAATCCTACTGCCAAACGCAGCTCTTTAAGAGATTGTCCAATCGCGCGCTCCATATCATATGCGCTATTATCTGATCTCATTGTTCTATCCATTATAAATTTGTATGAATATTCCTCTATAGGAATATTCATGTTTTTGCAAGCCGAAACGCGAATTCGCGTAACGGAATTAATTCAATCCTTCAGGTGTTTTTTGAGTGCCTTGACAGCCATTTCCAGAATGGTGATACCGATCGCGCCACACAGGAAACCGGCAAGCCCTGTCACCTT
>Ga0154004_1000327_pt1 | contig 13008 bp, 7 predicted proteins | sample TSFL088MetaG_FD_104727 | JGI IMG/M metagenome (GOLD analysis project Ga0154004, IMG submission 104727) | Attine ant fungus gardens microbial communities from Florida, USA - TSFL088 MetaG | ecosystem: Host-associated > Fungi > Mycelium > Unclassified | place: USA: Florida, Lake Talquin State... | reverse complement strand
GGTGGTTGATAGGTTAACAATTTCTATGTGAACATGTCTTATTTCAATGTCTTGTCTATCTGATTCAATTCATCAGAATATGTCAGAGATTAATACCAAAGAATTATATAATAATCATGATACAAATGCTACAAGTAATTTTCCCTACCTCAAATTTGTCCTCCTGATGCTGTATTTTCCCTAACACTATCTAGTATAATTACAATAAACTGAGGATCTCCTTGTAGTGTGACCATTGGGTTGAGCTAACTCTAGGACTGAGTTGTCTTTTTTTATTTGGGATAAACAAAGAGAACTCAACAGAGTTCCCCTTAGATTTGGGCTACTGTAAGGGCTACTGGAGTGGAGTAGGCTCCAGGAGAATCCTTAGTCATATTACAACTCCTAAGTATATTACAACTTACCTCCAGGAGAATCCTTAGAGTTTAGAATGAGGCTCCTGGAGGTATACTCTACAATATATATACTACTGTAGTCTATCTGTCCCTGATCCTATAGTCCTATCTGGCAGGATCAGGAGTCACCAAGTTGAGCTAAGGGCAATTAAATATTATATAGTAACATTTAATTAGGCACAGAGTTGCTCCAGGAGGTCAGTCTAGTATTACAGGGGTGGTATTGGTAGAGTCCCTTTATACTCACCCTCCCTTTAAGATTACTGTGTCTTGAAGCAATTGTTCTAGGTCCAAAAATTGCATCAAAGTCTGTCTAGCAGATATGTCTGGGGTATAAGAGGGCTTTACCAATGCCATCCCTGAAACACTAGACTCATAGCCCAGAATGACCCTACACTTAATTAAATATTATATAGTAATATTTAATTTCCCTTAGCTTGACTCAGAGACCCTTGACCCTGACTGTTAGGACTATAAACTCAGGGATATCTCAGCAGTAGGAGTATATATTATAGAAGTACACCCCAGAAGCCTTATCCTAAACTCTAAGAATTCTCCTGGAGGTGAGTTATAACATAACTTGGGAGTATAATATCACTAAGAATTCTCCTGGAGTCTACTCTGCTCCAGTTGCCCTTACACTATATTTATTCTGGTCTGACCTTCCATCTCTCTCCAAGTTCTGTTTAAGCCCTTTCTGTAGACTCTTCTTTTATTAAACCTCCTATCAACCCCAAAGCCAATAAACTGGTTCTTGAAGTTTCTGAACAAGTAGTGGTCAAGATTGAAAAATATACCCTATCCTCCATTTCTCATTCTATCTATGCTACTTGTTCTCAATAAATCAAGATCCTCTGTTATATTATTTCTGTTTCTTCTGAAGGTAGTTCAACCTCCATTTCTAAGCCAGATCATTTTTCTCCCAGTTTGGTTATATCAGTGCTTATACATCATTGCAACCCCACTATCTCTATTCCACCCTATAGAGTCCTATAGTAACTTAGCCTAAGACAACTTAATCATACTCCAAGTCTAAGTTGACAAGAAAAACTCAATGGAGTTCCTATTGGATTCTATATACTACTTATACAACTATCACAAATGGTCACTTACTGATTTGTAATTGGTTAATTTGATAATCAAAGTACTCAAAAAAGAAAAGTTAGATAAGTAGCAAAAGATGTTGTTAAGTCTAAGATTTATCCTCAGACATAAAGTCCTTAAATATATGATTATGGTAGTCTGTACACAAGAACAGCCTACTTGTTAGCATGAAGTCGTGAAGGCTTAGAGCTCAACTGAGGTAGTTGTTCAGGAAGAACTCAATAGAGTTCCTTATTGGATTTTCCTAGATACTTATACAAATATTAGATAGTTTATGTACCTACCTTTTGCAATCACATGACCCTTACTAAGAACTATCTATATCTTACATAATCCTTCCCATACTATTTATATCTTTTCCCACATTGTATTCTTGGATGTTTTCCATTAAGTTGATGAATATACAAGAAATATTTTCCTTCCTAGAAATCATCTTATAACATAGCCCTCTTTTCAAGTTTCCTCATTCCAAGAAATTTTTCTATCATCTCCAGTTCTTCTCCTATCTCTTTTCTCTTTGTCTTTTGTATTCTTTATTTGACCACCTCCATAGTACTTTTGCTGTAAACCTCTCTAGGAGTTCTCTTGAGAACTCCTTTTCATTGTCTTTTTCTTTTTGTCATCTTACTTTTTCAGCTTCTTTCTCATACTCTCTTTCAAACTCCTCAACTAGCTCCTTTGCATTTTTCAGGTTTTCCCTACTTTTTCAAGTGTCCCCCTCTACTGTGTACTCTTTCTATTATACTAGAAATTTTTCCTTCCTTTTGACTATCTTTTTGTTTAGTATTTTTTCTATCTCAAATTCCTCTTCTCCTTTGATAATAACTGGTTTTGGTAGAGTTTTTCTTTGTCCTTTCACCTGGAGCCTGTACAATTGCACTCAACTTATGTTGACTACAGGGTGTATTTTAATAGAACTAGATAATTCTAATTCTATAGCATTGGTTGAGATAATTCCTTTGACCTTGTAAGGTCCCACAAATTATTCTGTTAACTTCTCCAACCTTCTTTCTATCATCTGCTATTTGAGATTCTTTATACTTAATAGTACTAAGTCCCCAATTTTATACTCTTCTCCTTCACTTTGCTTCTTATCTACATACTTCTTCATTTCCTCCTGTGCTTTCTTTAATACTGCTTTTGCCTTTTTCTGGATTTTCCTCATTCTTTCCACAAACTTTTCTGCTATCTCAAACTTTTTCTTTCTTTTTCTCTTAAATCCCATTCATGGATCTTGACTGTAATTTGCCTTAAAGGGAGATACTTTTATAGCTGAGTGGATTTTGTTATTATATGCAAATTCAGCAGTCTCTAGCCAATTTGACCACTGTTCCTGTTTGTGATTAGTAAAGATCCTCAGGTATTGTTCTAGTTCCTGGTTGATCCTCTCTGTTTGCCTATCTGTTTGGGGATAATAGGCTGTCGACAGCTTTATCTAGATTTCCAGCAACTTGTTCAGTTCCTTTATTATTTTTGCTGTAAACTGCACTCCTTTGTCCAATATAATACTTTCTGAAAGGCTATGTAATTTTCAAACATGATCTCTAAATAACCAAGCAAGCCCTTTTGCCAATGTTTTTTCTATAGTTGCTATAAAATATACTATTTTACTAAAGCAGTCACATACCATAAGAATTGTATCATAACCTTGAGCCAGGGGTAGTTTGGTGATAAAGTCAGCTGAAATATAACTCTATGGTTTCTCTGGAATCACATTTGATATAAGTTTCTCTACTAGAGCCTCACTTCTGTTTTTATATTGCTGACAGGCATTACACCCATCCACATATCTCCCTACTTTCTTTATAACTTCTATTCATTAGTAATTCCTTATGACTAACTCTATTGTTTTCTATCTCTCCCTATATTCTTTTATTGGTATATTGTAGTATAGATATACTACCTTTCTTCTCAGATCCCCTTCTGGAACATATATTCATTTTTCTTTCATAACTACTCTTTCTTCTATCAACTACTTCTCGTCTTGAAGGCTTTTTATTCCCATTCTCTTTAGTTCTTCTACCACTTTTACTACTTTTTTGTTCCCTTCCTATGCCTTTTTAATCCTTTCTCTTAGATTCCCATCTTCCACTAGCATTTCTACTTCTCTTATCCACTCTAGCTTGATCAACATTCTGTCTTTGTTATCCTTCTCTACCCCTTTCTGCCAATCTGCTCTTTGACTCAGTCCATTGGCTTTATCTATGCTTTTCTTAGGAATGTGTTTCAAAGTAAAGTTGAAGCATGACAAGTATAAGGTCTACCAAACTTGTCTTTGGTTTAACTTTTGACTTATTATGAAATACTGGAGGTTTTTATAGTCTATCCAGATCTTGAACTCCATTTTTGCTCTCTCTAGGTAATGCCTCTATGCTTCTAGGCATCAAATTACTGCCAACATTTCTTTGTTATGAATCTCATAGTTTTGTTCTGTTATATTCAGTACCTTAGAGATAAAAGCTACTGGCCTCTATTTTCTGTTCCTACACTTTGTTGACAACACTCCTTCTATTGCATAGTCCAACACATCTGCTTCCACTTGTATTTCTTTGTCTAAGTCTGGTATTACCAAGACCAGCTCTGTTATGAAGGCCTTTTTCAGCTTTTCAAACATCTCCTTCTGCACTTTTTCCCATCTCCACTTCTTCTTCTTTCTGACTAACATATGTAGTGGTGCTACAAGTTTTGCAAAGTCCTTAATGAATTGCCTATAGTAGTTGGTGAGTTCTAGAAACTTTTGTACCTTCTTTACATTTCTTGGCATTAACCAGCTTAGGACTCCTTCTACCTTTTCCCTCTATATTTTTACCCCCTTTAGTCCTATTACTACTCCCAGAAACTCTATCTCCTTCACTTTTCACCTACACTTTTCTAGCTTTACAAAAAGATCATTTTCTTTGAGTTATTTTAATATCTCTTCTATTATTTTGTCATGCCCCTTCTCTATTTCTGTTACTACAATAATATTGTCTATGAAGGTAGCTGTATTTTCTTGATTTACCATATCATGGAACATGTTGTTTATTATTGTCTGGAGGGTAGCAGAGGAGTTTGTAAGCCCAAAATACATTATAGTTAGCTTATAAACTCTAATGTATATTGTGAATGCTGTCTTCTATTTGTTCTCTTCTTTGATTTTGACATTGTTGTACCCCTACCTCAAGTCCAGCTTTGTAAAAACCCTTTTACTGCTTATCCCATCCAAGATATTGGTGATCAATGGTAATAGATATCTATTTTTGACAGTTCACTGGTTTACATGCCTATAATCCTGCACTATTTGTTGTTTGCCATCCTTTTTAGCTACAAAATGTACTGGCAATGTTTGTGGCAATTTTGATAGTTAAATATATCCTTTTTATAGTTGATCTTCTATGAATGCTTGTACCTCCTCTTGCTCTTCCTTTAACAATAAGTATACCTTCTCTTTTTTAGGTATAAAGTCTTCTTTTAACTCAATTGCATGATTCTAGGCCTTTTGCACTAGCATTTTTTACAACTCCACTTTTCTGAATACTCTTTTCTATTTCCAAAATCTCTTCAGTACCAACTTCTCTACTTCTATTTTCCTAACTTTTTTTCCCTTTTCTCCTTGTTTCTTTTTTCTATATATGGGTAAACATCTTGTCATCTTTACCTCTCTCTTTTCCCAATCTATCTTTAGGTTATGGGCAGCTAACCATAGCATATCTAATATCACTTCTGTTTTCCCTAGATTACATACATCTATTCTTACTTTTTCTATGTGCTCTTTGAAGAACATATTGCACTCAACCTGATGTATAATTGTTCCTCCTACATTTACTGTTTTATCTACATTTCTTATCAATAGTAGAGTTTTTAGCCTTTTCAGGTTGAACTCTTTTCTTTTTGCAAATTAGATGTCTATGAACAACCTAGTTGTGCCACTATTGAGTAGTGCTTTAACTGCCTCTCCAAATTCATTTCTTATTTTACTAAACAATTCTTCTACCATTTCTGTCTCTGATTCCCCTTTTAATAGTTCATCCAACAGGTTGCTCTTTTATGCCTCTACTATCCTTTTCTGTATGTAGAACAGTACCTAGGCCATTTTTATCACTTTCGATTCTCCTGTTATTTTCATACTCAAATATAAGCAAACCACATTAATAAATATGCTTACTTCTTCTATTCTTCTACTAAATAATAAAAGCTTTGCCACCTCTACACTCACTCTTCTATTTTGTTATAATAGAGTAACCATATGCTGCTACAGGCTGGTAATAAGAGTAAGAAGTTGTTCTTTTCTGGTAGATAGAGCCTATGATGCAGGGGCAATGAATTGCCCTATAGGTTGCTATTGTTGTTGGTGGGATATATATAGTAGTGATGGTAGTGGTGATAATGATGATTCCTCATAAGAGAATGAGTAGTCTTCTTCATTTAAACTTATAGCTAGCTACTGACTAAAAAGAGTAAAACAATACTATCCCTAAGAAAAGAATCCCCAAGCTAGACAGGCCTTTAGAAGGTTACCATTATTCCCCTATATAGACTGATCACAATAGACTAGTAGCACAAAGCTGATAGCAAAAGACTAAGTACAAGCCTACTCAATATAGAGATCAGGTCTCAGATAGGAATATGAGTTTTGTCTAGGCTATTTACCCACTATCCTTAACTAATAGTGAAGTCCCCTTTATAGCTAGGGTCCACTTTCCAAAAAGCTTTCAAGTATTGTACTTGTTAGCAAGAATAATAAGAGAGTAAGTAGGAATAGAGATATCAAGGCTATAAGGTGCAGGATCAACAATAGGAATTGAGTTCTTGTATTAGTGTAAAGTTGTGAGGACTTAGAGTTTAACCAAGGTGGTTATTTAGAAAGAACTCAATAGAGTTCTTTATTGGATTCTCCTAGATACTTATACAAATATTAGATAGCCTATCTCCTATGATTACATAACCCTTACTAAGAACTATCTATATCTTATATAATCCTTCCCATACTATTTATATCTTTTCCCATATTGTATTCTTGGATGTTTCCCATTAAGTTGATGAATACATGAGAAATATTTTCCTTTCTGGAAGTTGTCTCATAACATATTAGTAGTCCTAGATCTAGACAAAGAATTCAGAATGGAAGCAAATGCTTCAAATTATACTACTAGAGAAGTTTTATCAATGAAATGCTCTAATAAACTGTAGAGACCAGTATTATGTTACTAGTGAATTTTTGGTAGAAATATAATATGGGATACAATTTATATCTCTAAATTCAATAGTTGGGTCCATTCTAAAATTCTTCTATAAGCTCCAGATATAATCTAGACCCAAGAATGGGCACCTCTACTAGACAGTCACCAAGCTGTCACTTGCTTAATAGCATATACCTTGGAAGGCAAGACTAATAAACTAGCATTAGGTTTCTTAGAGATAAACTATTAATGTTAATGCTCTAGAACTCAGAAACTCTAGAACACCTTTGGAATACTATAGACTTTTAATCTAGAACAGACTTAGATAAATATGATACCAAAGTGACAAATCAAAAGTCTATCAATAACTTGTGATCTCATTATTACTAGACTCAATCAAAAAGTGAACATGGTATACAATGATATCATGAGCTAGTATACTTGTATGTGTTAAAGCTAGTTTCTAGATCATATTTGGATAGAAAGTAGCTAGTTGGAAGTTCAGGAGACATTAATAAAAAGTAGTAGTATAGAGGTAGAACAAGAGTACATAGTAGTGATAAAATAGCATAATAGGATAGAAGGCAATAATAAACATATCTATATAGTATAGTTATGAAAAAAAAAAGTAAAGAAGGCTAGAAGAAAAAGTATTTTCCTTTTCTATTTATTTTTTTTATTGAATCTCATCAATTTGTAATTTTAATATAATACTCAGGGAGCTGGTGAGAGAGAGTATACAATCTTAATACCTACTGCCATCTCAAGGGCTTTAGAGTTGTCTTTTAGTACTTGTTTGAGTTCTAAGTAAAGTAGTTGGGTGGTTGAGATAACTTCTTTCTATACCCCTACTCTTTTTGGAAACAAGACATAGTGATAACTTGGATAACCTTCTATAAAATAGAAGGCTTGAAAGGCCTGGCTAGCTATCTACTCAGATTGTATTACACTTGTAAGGTTTAGTATTGGAGATATAGATAAGAACTTGGTTGAGTATAGTAGATGTATGTTTGTTTTGTACTGTAATACTACCCTTTTCTGTAAGGGGATAGTATAGTCTCCAATTACTCTAGTATTAGTAAAAAGAGCAAACTTAGAGTTAGAACAATAAATAATCTAGAAGTTTCAATTAATGTTAAAATAAAGTATTCTACCATATATCTACTAGTATATATATCTACACTAGCTAGTCTGTGTATATTGCCAAAGAAGCATATAACTTATATATTAATAACTATGTTATCTTATAAGGCTATCTAGTACTAATGGAACAATGAGAACAAGAGAAAAGGGTTTATATAGAAAGTAGCTATATAGATTATAGAGCAAGCTAGATACTACTCACCTATACTGATGTATTACTAAGCTTTTCTAGTGTGACTAAGACTCATCCCCTTATATTCTTGAACTAGTCTAACAGCCTAGCTTGCTATCAGTATAGCAGTACTATCTAGAACTTCTATGTTCTTATATAGGCTTTACTTTAACTAACTGTATATCCCAGGAGCCTTATTCTAATCTCTAAGAATTCTCCTGGAAGTGAGTTGTAATATATATAAAAGTGTAATATTAACTAAGGATTCTCCTAGAGTCTATTTTACTCCAGTCATTCTTATAGTTTTCATTTGATTGTTATATACTAATATATATTCTGTATTTACTTCTATTTATGAAGTTCTGTACATCTCTTTTGAGTTATTCCCTCTCATACATCCACTGATTATTTAATTAAACAAAAAAGAAAAAAAAAGAAATATAAATAATAACTTAGCTGTTTTGACTGTATCATGATACCATCCCTCTCTTAAGATTCCTCATCCTGAGGATTTTTACAGCTCATAGTAGAGGTCACAAATATTCTCTATATCATTGTCATTTTCTTCTGTCCATTTTCTGAGTTTTAAATCTTTTTGTCTGATTTCTTCTTTCTTTTCTTTTATCATTTCTATTGTTCTTTATCCTCTTGCTTTTTGTTAGTGTAGAGTTATAAAGACTTAGAGCTTAACTAGAGTAGTTATTCAGAAAAAACTTAATAAAGTTCCTTGTTGGATTCTACTAGGTACTTATACAAATATTAGATAGTCTATGTGCTTATCTTCCACAATCACATGACCCTTACTAAGAACTATCTATATCTTACATAATCCTTCTTACATTATATTCTTGGATGTTTCCTATCAAGTTGATGAATATATGAGAAATAGTTTTTTTTAGAGGTTATTTTATAACATGGTTTTCTTTTTAAGTTTTCTCATTCTGAGGAATTTTTCCATCATCTCTAGTTTTCCTTCCATCTTCTTTTCCTCTGTCTTTTATATTCCTTATTTGACTATCTTTGCTGTGAACCTTTCTAAAAGTTCCTTTGAGAACTTCTTTTTGTTGTTTTTTTTTTTCTGTTACCTTACCTTTTTAGCTTTTTTCCTATACTCCCTTTTAAACTCTTTAACCAGCTTCTTTGTATTCTTCAGGTTTTCCTTACTTTCTCAAGTATCTTTCTCTACTGTATACCCTTTCTATTGTACTAAGAACTTTTTCTTTCTGTTAGCACAAAGTTGTGAAGACTTAGAGCTTAACTAAAGTAGTTGTTTAGAAAGAACTCAATAGAGTTCTCTATTGGATTGATCATATTTCAGAATAGATTATTCATCATGGTTTGGAAAGTGGCCAGGGAATTTGTCAGTCCAAAGTATATAACCATTGGTTTATATACTCCAATGTGCATTGTAAATGCTACTTTTCACTTGCTGTCTTCCTTGATCCTTATATTGTTGTATTCCCATCTAAGATCAAGTTTTGTGAATACTTTCTTCTTTTTTACTCTATTCAAGATATCTACAATTAAAGGTAAGAGATATCTATTCTTTGCTGTTCACTAGTTTATATAATGATAGTCTTGTACCATTCTCCTTTTGTTATCCTTCTTTGCTACAAAATGGACTAGTGAGGTCTGTAGAAATTTTGACAGTTGAATGTATCCTTCTCACAGTTGATCCTTTACAAATGCTTGTATCTTTTTCCTTTTTTCTTTTGACAGTGAATATACTTTTCTCTTCTTTGGTACAAATTCCTCTTTCAACTCTATTACATGGTCCCATGGCTTCCTAGTGGGCATTCTTTTTAATTCTTTCTTTTCAAATACTTTCTTTTACTTCTAGAATCTCCTAGGTATTAATTTCTCTACTGTCTTTTTTTCTTTTATCTTTTTCACCTACTCTTTCACCTATGTTTTCTGTTTTCTTTTTCTAAATATTAGTGGACACTGTATTATTTTCACTTCCCCTTTCTTCTAGTTGATTTCTGGATTATGGGTAGCTAACTATGGTATATCCAATATTACCTTTGTTTTTCCTAGATTGTATACATTCATTCGTACCCTCTCAACATGTCCTTTGAAGAACATATTACACTCTATCTGATAAGTAATTGCTCTTCTTATATTTCATACTAGTAGAGGATTTTTTAATCTTTTTAATTTAAATCCCTTCTCTTTTGTGAACTTTGTATCTATAAATAGGTCTGTTGTCCCACTATCCAATAGTGCTTTTACTACTACTCCTTTATAATTTTCTAGCTTTTCCAGTTTTACTTTTATTTACACTTCTTTTAGTGGCCAAAGTGTATGCTGTATATCTCTTACTCCCTCAGTATTACCTTGACAAGAAACTTTATTTTCCAGCTTTTCTGGGTACAATATACTATACATATTTAAGGAGACCAGCTGAAAGCTCACTGTTCTCTATTGTTTTTTGCTGACTTTTGTGGCATTTCTACTACTCTTTCTTCTCTTTTCTTTCTCTGCTAATAGTTTTTGGCCATATAGCTCTATTTTCTACATATATAGTATGTTCTATCTTCTCTTTTTCCCCTATCAACATCTATTGTATTAAGATTTCTTTCTAGCCTCTATTTTCTTCAGTTGTTCTGTGTTTCTCTTTTAAAGTTCTGACTACCTGCCCTCTACACAATTTGTCTCTCTCTACCTCTATATGATTCTTTTCTATAGTCCCTTCTAGGCTACACATTTCCCTGTAGGTATACTATATTCCTTCCCAATATTTTTTCTTCTGTCCTACTTTGTCTTTAATTTCTATTTAATCTTACTACTCTCTTCTATCTACTGTACAGGAGAAGCTTTCTACCTCTGCTAATTTCCTTCTGATCCCCTTGCTTAATCTTCTTTTGAACTCTTTTATAAAAGGTCATCTCTCATATCCACTCTCTCTTATAATATTTTTAAACTCTTGGACATACTTATTGTACATTCTTCTTCTCTATTCTATTGTCCTTAACTACTCTACTTTGTTTTCTTTCTCTGCTGTTTCTCCAAACTTGTTTTTTATTTTGCTAAATAATTCTTCTGCTGTTTCTACCTCTAATTCTTTCTTTAACAACTCATCCAATAGGTTATTCTTTCAAGCTTCTACTACTTCTTCTTATATATAAGACAGTACCTAAACTATCTTTGCTGACTCTGACTTCTCCATTATCTTCATCCTCAGATACAGATAGGCTATATTAACAAACGTGCTTACTTCCTCTATCCTTTTACTAAACAAAAAAGGTTTTGCTACCTCTACTCTTGCTTCTCTACTTTATTGTAATAGGGTGGCTATCTGCTATTATAGGCCAGCAATCAAGGTAAGAAGCTGCTTCTTCTGAGTGAGAGGAAGAGGTGTGGAAATAGCAGATTGCTCTATAGATTGTTGTTGAAATATATATGGTAGTGGTGATAGTGATAATAATATTTTTTCATATAAGAATGAGTAGTTTTCTTCATTTGAACTTATAACTAGCTACTAATTAAAAGAGTAAAACAATATTATCTCTAAAAAGAGAATTTCTAAGCTAGACAGATCTTTCAGAGGTTACCATTGTTCTTCTGTATAAACTGATTACAATGGACCAGTAGCATGGAGCTGACAGTGAAAAGCTATATATAAGCCCACTCGGTATGGAGGTTAGGTCTCAGACAGAGATATAAGTTTTGTCCAGGTCTTCTATTCACTGTCCCTAACTAACAATAAAGTCTCCTTTATAGCTAGGGCCTACTATCCAAGATACTTGTAAATACTATGCTCACTAGCAAGAATAATAAAAGAGTAAGTGGAATAGAGAGTATTGAGGCTGTGAGATGCAGAATCAATAATAGATATTGAGTTCTTGTATTAGCATAGAGTCATAAAGACTTAGAGCTCAACCAGGATAGTTGTTTAGAAGGAACTCAATAGAGTTCCTTGTTGGATTTCACTAGATACTTATACAAATATTAGATAGTCTGTATACCTATCTTCTGCAATTACATAACCTTTACTAAGAACTATCTATATCTTATATAATCCTTTCTATGCTATTTATATCCTTTCTACATTGTATTCTTGGATATTTTCTATCAAGTTAATGAATATATAAGAAATAGTTTTCTTCTTGGAGGTTGTCTTATAATACTTTTTTTTCTTTCCATTATCTCTAATTTCTTTCTAATCTTGTCCATTATATCTTTTATCTGACCAACCAAATAGCTTTTTTGCTATAAATTGCCTTGGTAGTTCTTCTTTTCTAAATATTCCCTCTTTCCTTTTTTATCTTCTAATATCTTCTATATTTTGCTGGTATTCCTTTTTAAACTCTTTAACTACTTCTTTTGTATTCTCTAGGTTCTCAATCCCTTTCCAAATATCTGATTCTGCTATAAATCTCTTTTATTGTACTAGATATTTGTTCTTTCCTCTAACTTGCCACTTATTTAGTATTCTTTTTACTTTCTATTCTTCTTTTTCTTTTATTAGCACTGGAGCCAGTTGTTCCTTTTTCTGTCCCTTTATTTGCCTTATATATCTATATATCCTACTGATACTTACTACTGGATATATCTTGATTATACTAGGTAGCTATAAGGGAATAGCCATCACTCTAGAACAGAGCTTAGCTAAGTACTAGATTTGCACTTATTTAGCTTATCTTATCTTATAATGCCCATCTATCTATTTGATAAAGTCTACTAAAATGTACATTCAAGGTCTTTTTAGAATTAAATTGGGTATTAATTTGTCTACTGGCTATTCTGTGTAGTTTTTATTTCTTTGGTAGAAATTATATTCTTTTATATATTGCTTCACCTTCTTGGTTACTCTTGGCTACCAAAAGTTTTTGATAACTAGTTCTACTATCTTCTACTGTCCTCTATGTCCTTCTACTGGTGTACTATGATGTAATCTAATTATTTCTACTCTCAACATATTATTTTTGGACACAGATATCTTTCTTTCTTTATATATAACACTATCTACTTTTTTCTATTCTTTATCTCATAATATCTTTACTCCAGCTTGTTTTATTTCTTTTATTGCTCT
>Ga0154004_1000320_pt1 | contig 13150 bp, 9 predicted proteins | sample TSFL088MetaG_FD_104727 | JGI IMG/M metagenome (GOLD analysis project Ga0154004, IMG submission 104727) | Attine ant fungus gardens microbial communities from Florida, USA - TSFL088 MetaG | ecosystem: Host-associated > Fungi > Mycelium > Unclassified | place: USA: Florida, Lake Talquin State... | reverse complement strand
TGACTACCATTTGGTACTAGGGAGACAGTGGGAAGGTTACTTTGACTTAGTGGGCTGGTCCAACTCTAACTGGGCTCAAGATACAAATGACTGCAGATCTACCAGCAGTTTTATATTCAATGTCACAGGCAGCTCAATTGCCTGGTCCTCCAAGAAGCAAGCTACAGTAGCAACTTCCTCTGTGGAGGCTGAGTATGTTGCATCTGCAAACGCTACCAAGGAGGCTGTGTGGCTTCACACTCTCTTAACTGAACTTGACTTTCCTCCAACTCAAGCTACAGTCATCCATGCAGACAACCTAGGATGCATCACGCTTGCAAACAATCTAGTATCTCACTCTCAAGCTAAGTACATTGATATAAAGCACCATTTTATATGTGAGAAGATTGAACGCCATAAAGTTAGACTTGACTATGTGTCTACGAAGAACATGCTTGCAGACATTTTCACCAAAGCTCTTCCTAGGGAAGCCTTTGAGAAATTTTGTACCTAGCTGGGTGTACTTCCACCAGAGTGATGTTTTGACAAGTGGAAGTGTTGAGGGGACCATGTTTGGGAGCATTGCAACAACCGCTATGTCCCCTAAATATTTTCTTGATCACCTGCTTACACTTTTTCGGTCTTCCCTAGCTACAAGTACTCCACTATGTTGGAGTTTTTACATTCTACAACAAATATATGCATACTTACAATCTGGTATTTAGGTAGTTACTCTGTATCCCTGAGATTCAGTCTTCGTCTCTGGATCTCAGGTGCATATTCTATTCTTCACCTCCTCAATATACTTAGTCTTCATCTCTGGATCTCAGATCTCAGCTGTATAGCATCTTGAGTGATACACTGTGCTATATATATTCTCCTATAGTTCTTGATAATAGGATAGTAGTAGATACAAGCAAGATTGATTGGATCAATGGAAGAAATGGAGATGTAGCCTATAATGAATAACAAGTACTCTGTTAGACCACTGACTCAGTCATTAGGGTCAGAGCTCACCCTGTAGCATGTGATGGACTGCTCATGGTCTGGTAGCTTTGTGGTCAGTAAAGAGCAACATCCATACAGTACAATGGGTGTACTCTAGGTCTCACCTAAAGGTAGGCATGCAAAATAAACTAGATAAAAATCTAACTAAATTACAGTGTGTGAGTTTATATACCTGGTCTGGCCATGTAGTCCAGCAGTAGAATGTAATGTAGAGTATTATTATTATTATTATTATTATTATTATTTAAATCATTAATTTGTTATATAGGGCATTGACAGGCCATGGTAGTTACAAGATGTCACTACTTATATATGAAAGAAAAAGAGAAAGAGATAGAAAAATAGAGGGAGAAAGGGGGGAGGTTATCTAGGAAATAAGACAGTTCTACACTATAGATAATATAAGAGAAATACTTAATCCTCTCTCTTATATAATCCATTCATGTCATGCAGCTCCCACTAGGTGCACAGGTCTGTGCTGCTTAGTCATCCATCAGTCATAGAATAAGTCTGGTTATTAGGCCAAATTCAATGTGAAATTCCACACATTTAATTTACCAATGAATTTGACTTAAATAATACAACTATAGCCATAATCTTTCCAACTGACTGCCTCCCTCCTATAACTCTTAAGGGTTTTTTTTCCTGAGAGACATTTTGAGTCACAAGAGGCCTTATTTGTGTCAATTAATCCATAGGCTAAATCATTTACAACTCAGAGATTAATACAAGAGAAAAATAGCTTCTTAACTGTTTTCTATGCATATGATCAAAGCTACTAGCCTCCCAATATGCTAGACAAGTGCCAGATTAAGAACAACTATACAAGGAGTTATCTAAGGGTTGGACTCTAAATCATTGTCTTGATGAATACTATGTCTATTTTAATATAGAATTTTACATTAAATTAGCTAGACTTATTCCATTTACTGATAGATGACTAAGCAGCATAGACCTGTATACCTAGTGGGAGCCTATAAGGGCAACCAGAGTGGAGTAACTCCAGGAGAAACCTTAGTATATAAATAGACTCCAGAGTATGTTATAACTTATCTTCAGAAAAAACCTCAGAGAATAGAATGAGATTTCTAGAGAGATACTCTACACTATATATACAAGTCTGGTTGTATTGGAACATCCTAGTAGTTAGGGTAAAGAGTGAGTGAGCTAACTAAACTAATTAAATATTAGATAATAGTATTTAATTAGTGCAGGGTTGCTCTAGTGGATCACCACTAGCAGTTCAGGAGTGAAGTTTAGTGCGATCCCCTTACAGAGCCATATTATGCTCTTGTAATACCACTATCAGTTCCCCTCACACATATACTAATATCAGCTTGGACTTAGTTAGTATCTTGTACTATGTACTCATTCTCTTCAAATTCTTCTATAGTACTTAAACAATCTGTTCAGTTATTAAACCTTAGCTTTGTCCTCTACTGGGTAGATTCTACAACTCTTATCTAAATAATTCTGTCCTAAAATCTTTCAATAAATACCTCTTTTGAACTATCTATGTTATAGTGCATTAAGAATAAGGGGATAATTTTGGTCTCAGGATCTTTCTTCAAAGATATAAATAACTAATTTTAACAAAAATACAAGATAAATCATATTCTATATATTATAAGTTATCCTGCTCACCTAACATTTTGCTAGTCTTTCAGTATCTGATTCAAAACATCCAATTAGCAAATGGACTTGATCTATAAATAGCATGGGAAAGGTAACATTAGTATTATGTGACTAGGTCATGTGATTGCAAGAGACTGGTATATAGACCATGAAATTGTATAAGTAGTGTAGAAATTTAATAGGAAACTCTATTAAGTTCTTTTCTTTTAATTCTCATTGATTGGGTAAAGACTCATCTAAGTTTATATCTTAACACTATACCCCAAAGAAAACTAGCCTGGAAAAAATACCTTTGTACCATTCACAACTCCAGACCCAGTACTCTTATAGTAGCTTCCAAAACTGACCAAATTGAAAGATAATATAACTCAGAAGTTATCTTGTAAGGTATACAACTAAGGTCTATAGGTTAGTCTAGTATCTCAATCTAAGAAAGTATACAAGACCAAATATGAGATGATGGGGCTGAATAAGCATAACAAAGCTTTACCTAATCATGACTAAGATTTACCTAATACCTCTCTTTTACTCAAAAATTCCAATAAATTCCAATAAACTCAGGAAAAATTTGTAAAAATCAGGGAAAATTGTAATTGACTTCTTCTTTCCTTCTCTTCTTTTAATAAAATTTAAAGAAATAAATTCCATTATCACAACCCTCCTCTTTTCATATTCAACCCAAATTAGATATATAGAAGAGAAATAAGTATATACAAATATACAGTGATGGTGCTAGTTTATCAACTTCTTTGTCTCCAATTACTATTCTCTGTCTCTTTTCTTTGCTCTTTTACTCCTCTACTCTCTCTATACCTTGACTAGATACTAGGCCCTAGATGTAAAGAGAACAGTACTCTACAGCTGTGGTATAGAGCATGGTTGGTGTGACTAAGCTCAGGTCTATTCTTCTAGATAGACTATTTCCTTAAGTAGCACTGTAGTAGTATATCTATATATCTTTCTATTAGTAACCTAGTGCTTGGGGTCCATTGTGATCCTTATACATAAGGGAATAACAACTGCTCTTTAAGAGAGTTATTTAGAGTAGGGATCTCCTTTTTAGGAGTAATAGTATATCTTTATTGTTAAGATAGTTATAAGTGAGACAGTAAGACAAACTATGAGAAATAGATTCTGGTGAAAAAGAATATCAAGCTAAGAGAGCTAAGAAGCAAGTATAGTGGTATATTGTCAAGTCTTAGAAGAAGTTGGAAAGGGCTTGGCTGCAGCTCTCTACTATACCACCACTGTGCTAGTCTCTTTGGATATTTACTAGAGTAGAGAAGTATCTCTTGGTATTAATAGTTGGAGAGTAATGGTCTAATTCCTAGATAGAGGGGTAACTAGGTTGAGAACAAGACTAAGGAGATTAGCTAGTAACTAAGAAATATATACTATATGACTAATAGGTGATCTAGTGTCATGGGTTGTAACATATATAGTTGTTCCAGAGAATCATTACTTATCTGCTTTGCTCCAAAATGTTTCTCTAGCTCCTGTTTGGAATAAGAGAAGGGGTAGAGGAAGGGGAAATTTTCACATAACTCCTGTACATGTTCCACAGAATCTTGATGATGCTATACTTGATTTGTATAGATGTCAACTTACTCAACAAATGCTATCAAGAAAGCAACAATAGAGAACAACTTAGAATTATAGAACAGAAATGATAAGAGTAGAAGTAGAAAGACAAAGACAGGTAGAAGAGGGGCAGTTACAGCAACAGAGAGTAGCAGAACAGTTGAAAGTGTTACAAGCACAAAGGAAAGTTAAGCCTGTTTATATGGTTCAGATCAATCAAATAATAGAAGAATAAAGAAATGAGGATGCAGATACTTTTGACTATAAAGGGTATCAGAATAGAGGTGGTAATGGAGACCTAAATATAGATAAGAATATGCAAGAAAACATTTTGAGAGTTGTAAGTAACAAATTTTACTAATAGTTAGTAGATGAATATTAATCAGGTATTACAAGATGTTAGGGAAGGAAATATTCAAGAGTTAGATATAGAAGATAATATAATTCAGATATATTGATTTGTGCTCAATAAAATTCTGTATTTTCATAAATTATCAGGATCAAGAAGCTGTTGTTGCAGATGATATCCTACCACCTGTTCCTCATTCTGTACCTTATTTACCTGCTAGACAGCTATTCTTGAAGACTAATATTCAGTATAACAATTTGGGTATGCTGACTGTTATCTGCTCTCACTATCATGCTCTCCACTTTGAGTGTGAAAAACTTACTTTCTCAAGGGTCAATCATCCTAAGTTTAGCATATACTATTTGCAAGGACAGATCCAACTACCTCCTCTCCAACCACTTACTGAAATCCTTCACAACTACTTGACTGGAGATGATTATCCCTCAAAAGAATTTCACAATAATATATAACAGTATAATGTAGCTTTTGCCATAACTTTAGTAGGAGTCAAAGTTGATAACTTAGTCACTAGACAGTTAGACCTCTACTGTTTCAAAATCTAGGGGAAACTTCATCATCTTACTGGCACTCTCCTCTCTTATACAGATCAGACTCCAATATATGTACAAATCTATATTCTTGATACAGTAGAGTAGCTTAATATTAGAAAAGCCAACAACAATAATCTAGATCCTGTAGTAATAGACAATATTCAGACAATGCTCTTGAATAGCCATCCATATATTGGTTGATAATGTCATGCATATGAGCTTATCAGGAACAAACCAGCAAATGAACAACAGGAGATCAAGATTAGGTTGTATATTAATTTATAATATGATCAATGAACTCACAATCTGTCTACTGCTAAAAAGATTACAGTTATCATTCCTGAGAAAGGAGTCTATCATGCAATAGATAATAAAAATATAGTATTATGGGCAAGAGAAGAACAACTTGAGCAAATAAACTAGAACAGTCCTTCATATGCTGTTCTTCATTATGTTCTGTTGTTTCTAAAAAGGGAGAATAGGTGGCATCCAAGAATCCCAATCTGTAGTGCTCAACTAAGAGAACAAGGGAAGAATGGAAGACAAAGAAATGGAAAGGAATAGATTCACTCACAGGTGGTGTAAGGGGACTATACCAAACCTTACTCCTGATATACTAGTAGTAGTGTACCAGAGTAATCCTGCAACTAATTAAATTCCAATTATCTCATATTTAATTAGTTGCCCACTCCTGTATTCTTGTTCCTGACTGCTGGGATGTTCTGTAACTAGAGGAGTCATATATATAGTATAAATTACCCTCCAGGAGCCTTATTCTATTCTCTAAGGTTTTTTCTGGAGGTGAGTTGTAAATACATTCCAAAGTCTATTATATAAACTAAGGTTTCTCCTGGAGTCCTCTCTGCTCTGGTCACTCTTACAGCAGAATAGGATCTTCCAATAGAGCCTTGAGTAGTTGTAATAGATAGCTGTTTACTAGTCACCCTCTATCACTTGTCTTGATCTTCTGTGTATTCTGCTCCTGTTATGTTGATGCTGTTGGAGAGCCCTTGGGCTACCTCCACAACTATCTATAGCAGCTTTTGGAAAGGCAGAACAATGCTGAAACTAACATCAATACTGCTCTCACTACTTTAACTATTCAATTACAACAACTTATGCAATTTGTAGGAACTTTGTCTCTAACCCTGATAGTTAATACTCTCTAAACACTATTCCAACTGCTGACACTCCATTTAGTAACAACCATCTCTTGATCTTAGATTTGGCCCAAACTCCCTTCATTTCTAGACTTCAGCAGAGACTAGAGTTTTGGTTGAACATTCTTTAACTTCTGCTCTCTATATATGCATCTAGCCCTAGAACAGTTTGATTTAGACCTGGAAAAGATCTTTTGGATACTCATATTCTTCAAGAGCAGATGGACAGCCAAATGGTCTGAGAACCTTTTCTATATAGAGGCAGACACTGGTATTTTCTCTATTTCATCTTGGTCAGCCTTTGAGCAACACTTTTGGACTCAATTCTATTCTGTCAATGCAGAGGTGGATGCTACTAACATCTTAGAGGGATTCTTCTACTACTAGAACAATTAAAGGGTAAAGGATTATCTAGACTCCTTCCAGACCCTGGTCTTTGATACTAGATACATAGACTTTTGGACTCTCATGGTCAAGTTCTATAAAGGGCTATAAACCAGAATTCAAAACCAGATTGTGACCATGCCAGTAGGATACCCTAGAGACATAGATCCAGAAGCCTAGTACAAGATAGCCCAAAGGATTGACCAAGCTTAACTGGCAAATAAAGCTTTCCAGTCAAACCAAGGGCAGCTACCCCTCTGGTTTATATTTATATACTCTTTATTCCTTTCAGTTATTCACTTCCCTCCTTTAGTGATCCACCTCCTGTCTACACCAGTACCACTCCTATCTATCAAACCTACTCCCACTTCTTCTGCTCTATCAATAGCCATAGATATAAACATTGCTTGGAAGATCCAACAGCTGTCCCTGAAGGGCTGCTACCACTGTGAAAATGCTAACCACTTAGTCAGGGACTGCCCCCATTGCTTAGACATAAGATGACTAATGACAAAGTAGTAGAAGGAGTTGATAAAAGATTTGCTGGCTTTGAAGAATTCTGTTTCTGAGGAAGAGGACCCTCCAGTAAAGAAGGATTTTAGATAGAGTAACTAGTAAAGAGTATGCCCTAGTTGCTCCTAGTAAATAGGTTCAGTATACTTGCCATAGAGGAAAGTAATATAAGTACAAATGAACTCACAGATGTATTACTCTCCTCCAATCCTGCCACAAAAGCTCCTGTCCAAAGATCGAAATAAGAAAGGAAACTACCTAAATAATCCTCCGCCAGCATGTTGGATGCTCATAGAGTGTCCCTCATTCTACCTATAGAAGTTCTTATAATAGACACTGCTGAGACCCACTCTGTCAAGGCCCTACTCAACTGCAGAGCAATAGATAGCTTTATCAACAAGAACTTTGTCTAAGCCAAAAAATCAATATTCAGAGCCTCTCCTACTCTATACCTGTGTTTAACATGAATGGATCTCCTAATAAAGTAGGCCAGATATCTGAGATAGTAGATGTCATTCTCCAGTACAACTTTTGCTCAGAACAAATACTCTTTGCAGTTGTTATATACTAGATTTTTGGTTATGATTAGTATTATTTATTTATTTTCTTTTCCTTATTATTATTATTTATCTTCTACTTAATTTAGAGTAGGAGTATCATATCTCAGACTAGGAGAAGTATTGTATTTTAGACTGGCTTTTCCCTATTCCAGCTAAGGTATATATACAGAGTAGATACATGATAGCCACCTAGTCTGCAGATTAATGTCTATTTGCCCTTTGTCTATATTCCTCTCCTTCTCCTATATATTTCTTAAACTCAGACTTTAGACTCTTGTTCAATATTTGATAACATCTTCTCATCTCCAAAATTAACGATCACTTATGATAGGAGATTGGGACACAACACATATATTGAAGCCAAGATCATTTTCTTTCAACATCTCCAAATCCCTACTCCTTGATATATATATCTCAGAGTATAAGTATATTTCCTTTTTTATACTAGCTAGTACTTCTTCTCTATAATATATACTATCTTAGAGTTATTCTATTAGCTAATTATTACTCTACTCTCTATTCTTGACAGTGGTCTCCAGCCTAAAAAGACAGAATTTCATACTTGGTTACTCCTAGCTTAAAGACTATAACCTAGAAGTCAACTGGCAGAAAGGAGAAGTACTCATGATCTGGTATCTGTTATAATACAAAGAATGTTAAGTACTGTGAAAAGAGCATACCTTGAAGAAGAAACAGCAAGTCTGAGCCACGAACATCTGCTGGAGTGGTTCTATGCCAGAACTTGCCAAGGAGAAAGAGAAAACACCTAGCAGAATAGATAGAAGAGACTGGAAATTAGGGAATTGCCTGTTTATAACCTAATTTCTACCAGTCCCAGAATAGAAAAAACTCCAAACTACTACTACCACTTTGCAACATCTGGCTGAGGGAGCTTATTGTAGTATAGAGACACAAGCAAGCCTCAGCTCTATATCTGACTACGTCAAGGGATTCAAAATGGTATTTACAAAGGAAGATTTCAACATCCTTTTAGAGTATTATTACTGGAATCATGCTATTGAACTCCTTCCCAGATCAAAACCCAAGTTGTCCAAGGTATACCCTCTATTCCCTATAGAACAAAAGAAACCTAATGTTTTTCTCAAAGAAAACTTGTATACTAGATGGATTCAACCCTCTAAATCCCCTATGGCCATTCTGGTCTTTTTCACCAAGAAAAAGGATAGTTTGCTCTACCTAGTCCAAGACTATCACTCTCTCAATGCTATAATAATCAAAAACAAGTACCTTCTTCCTCTGATATCTGAACTTGTCTCGTAGCTCTATAAAGCCAAGTACTTCACCAAGCTTGATGTTTACTGGAGCTTTAACAATATATATATCAAGTCTAGAGATAAATAAAAGGCCATGTTCTGTACCAACCATAGACTGTTCAAGCCCTTGATAATGTTCTTTGGTATGACTAACAGTCTGACCATATTCTAGACAATGATAAATAATATCTTCCAAGATCTCATAGCAGAAGGTATTGTAGTTGTCTACCTAGATAACATTCTTATCTTTACTAAGACTGTGGAAGAACATACAAGAGCTGTCCAAAGGGTACTCGAGATCTTGACAGAGCACAAGCTATTTCTTTGTCTAGAGAAATGTGAATTCCAGAAGGAGCAGATCAAGTACTTAGACCTAGTCATTTTAGAAAACAAGGTTTCCATGGATCTGGTCAAGGTTACTGGAGTACATGAGTAACTGATCCCAGAGAACAAGACTAATATCTAGGCCTTCTTTGTTATGACTTGGCAAAACAGCTAAGTCATTATTTATATTTCTTTTCTTTTTCTTTTTTTATTTGGACTTACTATATAAGAAAGGAGTACAGAAAAGTATCACATGACTAATGTTATACATCACAGTCACATGCCAGAATGTCACAGTGTCACATCACATGATGAAGTCACATGAGGAGTGTAGGAGAGTAGTACACAGACCATGTAGTAGTTGTATAAGTAGTATATAGAATCCAATGGAAATTCTATCAAGTTTTTCTTGTCAACTTGGACTTGGAGTATGATTAAGTTATCTTAGGCTAAGTCGCTATATTCTTGGGGTTTGTCAACTTCTACAGACAATTCATACAGAACTTTTTGACTATAGTACACTCTCTCTTTGACTTGATCCAAGCCAACCAAGTGTAGACCTAGATGAACAAGAAGCATAAGATCTTTGATATCCTCAAGCAAGCGGTGACCTTTACTCTGGTGCTGGTATCACTATAAGACTTAGACCTCTTCAGAATCAAGGCAGACAGTTCCAAGTAGAAAAAGTTAAAAGCATCTAAGGACCTGGAATAGCCAAGTGTTTGTCATATTCAAGAAGGCATATATGGCAAAAGGATTACTGGAGGATAATTATGAGTAGAGAATTTGCTTGGAGAAAGCAATTGCAATGTAGCCTAGAGTGGCATATTGTTAGTTATTAGTAGTGATCTTGCTAACTAATAAAGTAGTTGAGCCTCATGTTCCCTGGGATTAATTCAAGGCTGGACTTTGTGATAATATCAAGTACAAACTATGTTATATAAGCCACTATCAAGCTGACCAGGAGATACCAAAGGATGATGTTTATGATTATAGTCTTTGGGATCTAAATAGAATATTGGTAGGAATAAAAAGAAGTCTTGCTGAGTTTCCATCCATGTCTCTTTTACAGCAACAGTAGGGTCACAAAATACCTAATCCTTTCTTACAGGCTGAGCAGTATAATACAGATGAAATGGCAACTTTGGTAAATGAGTAAAGAGCAACATTTAATCCTAAACAAGTTGCTGCTTTTGATGTTGTTCTTGAGTCTATTATCAACAACCAAGGTCACCTTTTCTTTATTCATACTGCTAGTGGTTGTAGGAAGACATTTCTTTGTAATACTATTGCTGCTGAGGTTAGAAGAAGAGGACAGGTGGTATTGTGTATAGCATTATCTGGAATTGCTGCTCTTTTGCTAGATAAAGAAAGGATGTCTTATTTATATTTCAAGATTTCTCTTTCTATTAATGAGAACTCTGTGGCTGGACTTAAACATAATAGTTATATGTTTCCAGTCATTCAACAGACCAAGGTTATCATTTGGGATGAAGTTCCTATATAGCACAAGTATAATATTGATACTGTTGATCAATATCTAAGAAACTTGCTTGAAGTAAGTGATTACTTACACTTGATAGCTGTTGAATTGATATATTATCTAGAATAATCATCCATTTGGTGGGATCACAGTGGTATTTGGAGGGGATTTTTGTCAAACTATGGTATCTAAAGAAATATGCCAACAAGTAGTAGCAGCATCTCTTTATAGAGGAAATCTATAGAGACATATCAAGTTTTTATATCTCAGATACAATATGCACTTGAGCCACTCTGAAGCTGACAATTAACATGCTCAATAGTTGTTGGAAATTAGTGCTGGATCAACTATGAATAATAATAAGATAATACAGGTTTCTCAGTCTATGGTTTGTACTAATCTCAATACTCTCATCAACAGAATCTATCCAGGAATTGGCAACCCAAGAGTTTAAGATGACCAATACTTCTTGGATCACATTATTCTCTGTTCTAGAAATGATGAGGTACATAATATTAATAAAGCTATTCTCCAACAGTTCAACCTAGTACCAAATATAGAGGTCCATATGCTAAGAAGTGTGGACTTTGTGTCTAAAGAAGATGGAATGTACTATACCTATTCTGCAGAGTTTCTTCAACAACTGAATAGTAGTGGATTGCCTCCTGCTTTACTTTATCTCAAGGTTGGCTGTCCAGTTATCTTACTGAGGAATTTGGATCTAGGAGAAGGACTTTGCAATAGAACAAGAATGGTAGTGGTGAATGTGAGGAAAAAGGTACTCCAGTGCAGGATTATTAGCAAGAATAGAAGGTTTAAAGGAAAGATTATATTAATTCCAAGGATTAGATTATCACCTAATACAAATATATTGCCTGTGCCACTCAAGAGACTTCAATTTCCAGTCAGGCTGGCCTTTGCTATAACTATCAACAAATCTCAAGGACAATCAGTAGAGCATATGGGGATTAATTTGTGGACATCAGTATTCTTCTATAAACAACTTTATGTAGCATTTTCAAGATGTACTTTAGTATTGAACATTTCAGTACTTCTTCTAGAGCAAAGTCAAGAGAGCAGAAGGACACTCAATGTAGTATATAAAGAGGTATTCAATAGTATTAGATTGTAGATTGTATATGTATGTGACAATAGACTTGAGATTGATTTTTACTGCAATTTGAGAAATAAGTGAGTGAAATTAGTTAAAACCAAAGTACACAGAAAGTTGAAGAGAGCACAATAGACTGACTTCAATATATACTCAACTATTCAGAATTAGTACAGACTTAGGACTGAAGCTTGGACCTCAACTAGTGATAATTGAAAGGGAAGAACTCAATAGAGTTCTCTATTAGATTTCTACTAGTACCTATACAAATATTCCATGGTCTGTATGCCTACTTTCCATGGTTACAAGACTATGACTAATAACTATATAATTTTACATAATAATGTCTCATGCTATTTATATCTTCCCTATATTATATTTCTGGAGATTCCCCATTAAGTTGATGAATACATAGGAGATATTTTTCTTTTTTGGAAGAAACTTATAATAGCTATGCTATATAGCTAGCCCTATGAAGAAATGTAACTCAGATATCTTGAGTAGATAACTATATTAATAATCTAAAGAAATGTAACTACAAGTATTAATGAGCAAACAATGATATTTTGAGAAACAATGCCCTTACCTCAGATGTCTTGAGTAAACAACTGAGATATAACAATAGTCTACCTATATATATATATATGTTAGTATACAGTCATGAGGACTTAGAGCTCAACCAAGGTAGTTGTTCAGGAAGAACTCAATAGAGCTCTTCATTGAATTCTAGTAGTTACTTATACAAATGTCAGTTGGTCTGTGTGCCTATCTTCTATGATCATATGACCCTTACTAAGAACTATATATATCTTATATAATCCTTCCTATACTATTTATATCTTTTCTACTGTCACAAACTTTATTCAGACTATAACTCCTAGAATACTTGACTGATTTCAATAATTTAAATGGCTACCAAAAGCCCTTAAGAAGACCTTTTAAATAATACCAAAAACATCTCAAGGCAATCAGTATTCACCAAGTCATCAAACACTAAATCACTGATATCTTGGGAACTACTTGATATAATTGTTTGCTTTAATGACCATTGTGAAGCTTTTTTCAATGTACTTCTTTTGGCTATGAATAGATCCCAAGGGAATAAGATCCCATGGAGATACAAGGTCCTCAATGTTTGTACATGATACTGATCTATTACCCATAGATTATCATCTATCCTTGAATAGAACAAAGAACTGCTCTAAAACAGTGAGGTTATCTCTATTTCAAGAACAATA
>Ga0154004_1000319_pt1 | contig 13159 bp, 19 predicted proteins | sample TSFL088MetaG_FD_104727 | JGI IMG/M metagenome (GOLD analysis project Ga0154004, IMG submission 104727) | Attine ant fungus gardens microbial communities from Florida, USA - TSFL088 MetaG | ecosystem: Host-associated > Fungi > Mycelium > Unclassified | place: USA: Florida, Lake Talquin State... | reverse complement strand
TCCCCGCATGAGAATCGAGTGATAATCCTTCCGCCACTTTATACAGATAAGTAATCTTCTCCCCAGAACCCGTCTTGATGTCATTTTTCTGGGACGATATCATGGATCCGCTTGAGTCGCTCTCCAAATTACTGCCTTCGCTTGTGCAGAATATGACCTGCATGTGACAAAATGTAACGGGAATGTTTTGCGGATTTAGTAGTTGCTCCGTGAACACCTCATGAAAATGTGTTGCGGCGAGAACCTTGGGACATTGGGGTCCTCTGTCGAATAGATGTTTCACAACGCCACAGAATAAGCCAGCCCCATCTGTAAACCAAATCGCGATAAGCGTTGTCATGTTTTCACCCTCTGCTCTCACCCGTTGACAAGGTCCCTTTCCCGAACTCATCGAGAAGGATCAACGTCCGGTTTGTGCAATTACGGAGAGACAAGGAGACTTGATTCAGATCTATCATGAACGCAGACTGGGCCTGGAGTAACAAGGGTGAGTAAGAGGTCTTAATCTTTTGTTTGTCGATAAGACCTTGGAAACGGATTCGCGAGTCGAAACTCGAGTAAAGACTAAGCGGATGGGTCATCAGTCAGGCGATCACAAGGAAAAGACGCGTGAAACTGCACTTTTATCAACCAACCCCAACCTAGCATATTCTGCAGGAACAAAACTGATCAAATGAGATTGATATATAAGAGAGTAATCTCGCATTTACCATCCTATCTGAACGAGAATCAGATAGCACCTCTACCCCAGAAGAAATTGAATACTTACTTGAGCCATGATCTGGATAAGGGCAACCTAGAATAACAGTAAGGAGAAATATTGAGAGGCAAGTTAGTGCATGCCTGTTTCAAATATACACTCTAAAGTGTTTCAGTGCCACCTTTTCCGCTTCCACATGTGGATCAAATAATACCTTTCCGCATGCATTTGCTCCTGTGCAAAGCAATATGCTATTAAGTATTTTACCATCTCGGTCTTGGTATGGAGATTGGATGCCTGCGCCACCAGCTATACGCGTGTCATTAGATACAAATACGTCGACTACCTGCTCTTGTAGAGGATGTCTATGATGAACCGCATCAAAAGATCGTCATCGCATTCTAATTGTTAGAGGAATAAACCTTCCGGCTACAATTTCAATGACATTATCATCGGTCATATCTGGTTGCCGGTAATTGTGATTATTTGATGCTTCTGCAAAAGACAGCAGACAGTCCAATTCAGCGCATATATTGCATACGTTGCCAATCATTTTGTTGTGAACAAGGACGTCCTGAAGAAGATCTTGTAAAATTTCTATTTCTCTGTCTACAATTGCAGAGTGGAGGTCGCCAATATGGGTATCCATATCTGTAATCAGCCATTTTCAACATTCGTGAACAACATGGTATAAGAACTCAGGTACCTTGCATCTCAGGGGACTTGAAATAGACATGGGCACTGCAATTTATGAGGATTGAATTGGTCTACGACTGCTTGCAGCTCACTCAGAGGAAAACTTGAACAAAAATCAGAAGACATAGAGTCACTGGAAATGATTACCCTTACCTGTACTGTCCAATTATCTGGTATGGGAGGCAGACCTGTTTCCGATTCCTCTTGGATGGGAATGCAGACCAGATAACCTTGATATTTGCACATTAGATCGGATGCAAGTCTACAAAGCAGGTGGCTTGTCACCTAGCTGAGGAAAATAGACCACATTGAGCGTCGCCGTAAAGCTTGGTGGAACAGTTTGAGAGATTTGATAGGCGACATTGGACTAGAAAGTTCTTCGTGAGGGGCTGGGATGACCGTGAACACAGTATACACATACCAGGATTGAATCTATCCCGTGATAAGTATGTTTTCTGTTGTCTAACTCCTCGTCAATCCCAAGCCTGACACAGACACGCTCAGCAAGCCGCGATTCCTCCCAGTCAATCTATCAAATCAGTGAGCAGAACAACGCAAAGGAAACAATATATTTCATCCGACAATGTCGTTGACCCGCGTTCCCACTTCTTTTATGGCTAAGACGTCAACCTCCGCAAGGAGCTGCAACGGATGCCTATCAACCCTTGAGAAGGATCTTCGCAAAGTATCAGGACCTACCCGTTTCACAACGTCAACTGTCTGTCCGCTGTGAAGCTCCGTTATCGCATCACAAAGCATGACGATATGGAAAGAAAACTGGAGATATAACTCAATGAACGTAGGTTGAACGAATCACTTACTTCTGCGAGAGCCTGCCAGTCCGACAGCTTTGTTTTTCCAGCATTCATGTTTGCTAGGATTCTAGAAACATTCTTGACCCCTTTGAGGTGATTATGCATAGTATTGGCCGAAATCAGATTCTCAAATTTTGAGAAGCATGCCACAGCTTCATGACGAGATTTGATGACATGCATGGAAAGTGAAGGTTGAAGAAGCCAAGAATACAGAAGAGAACGCCCCAATGCGGTCCTGGTGTAATTAAGTGTTCCTTGAGAGGCGTATTATTTGAAAGAATCTACAAGCAGAAAAATTACTAACCATAAAGAGACAGTCCTTCTTTGAACCTCTCTGAATGGACTGAAGCGTGATTTTCATTCTCAAAAACCTGTAGAGAACTTAATACAATCAGGTGTAACCACCACCAGATCAGGAAACGTCTCACATTAGGGCATCAGTGTTGATATGCATGACCTCATTTCTGTGAATCATTGAGCATTTGATCCAAGTTGTGACACTGAGACTAACAAAGTAAGGATTTCGATATTTCTGACTTCTAGCCCTTGAGGTCCTTCGCCGTCAAAATCACTCATTGCTTGTTCTCGGACAAGATAATCGATCAGAGCACCTGCAGAAGCCATCTACGAAGGCGCTGTTTTGGTGAGGTTTACAATTTCAGGGATCCATTGACGCACACAAAGCGGAGAGTTCTCAATGCTAGCGAAATTAGACAATCGGATAGATGCATTCCAACGCTTCATGGTAGGATCGCCTATTTCGTCTCGTCTTCGCCGCATGAAGTCATATGCACTATGTGATAAACCATCATCACCTGCAACTGCTGTAGATGTCTCATGCAGCGATGTGTGGTCATCCAAAGGGAGATCCGCAAGACGGCTGAGGTATAACAAACGATCTCTCCCCTTCAGAGGATTAAATTCTTTGTACGGCCTGATTTGAAATGTGGCACCGGTTGTATCCACTAGCATTCCGACATAAGTGGAGAGTATTTGCATATAAGTGGTTTTCAATACACACAATGGTCGCGGATAGTGTCGATGAAATTGTCATCTGACTTTGAACTTGTCAGTACAATATCAGGTGAAACTTGTTCAAGAACTGGAGTAAAATGAGCGCATATATGGACACTAATGGTACGAAGACAAACGCATGATGCTGAGATCATGATGATGTGACGCCTGCGTGTCTTCGAGCAGATACAAGATACCGTTCACCGGATGAAAATATGCGGCGCCCATTTGTCCGCTGATCATCGTGAACCAACGGAATCGTAGGTATTTAAAAAAGCATACTGGGCGCAAAACATGGCTATTGGTGTCTTGGTTGGTTGGTAAGTAACACAGATGCAATATACACCGAGAGATAACCTTGTTTCTATCTGATCCGGGTTCCTCGCTCTCGGAGTCGACCTCCTCGGCAGTCGTGGCTGAATTCCATCTAACCTTTTTTGTATCAGGGGATTCATCCTCCGAGCTACATCTCGCATCACCCGTCTCTATATTGGTCTTGCTGAGACGTCTCTTGGGCGGCATGTGGTAAATGAAAATAGACAGGCTTTATGGACAGGCTCTCGACGCGACTCGAATCATGTGACCGAACAGACAGAATCTTCAAAGCCATGAAATGAGAAATCAATTATTGTACCAGCAAGACAGTGAACAGATGGAATTCTATTTATTACTTTTAAGGATTTCTTTCGCATCATTTCCAGCAACTGGACAAATGAGTCAATTTTTGAGCAGACAATAGCAGATAGGAGAAGCTTGCCATTGAGTAGTAGACTCTGTGAATCAAGCATGACCTTGTTTCCTGATGTTGCTAATTGGGCTGCAATATCCCTCGCTGCCTCAAGTCGCCGAAGTTCAAGAAAACCCTTGTTCTTGCGCAGAGATTCTCCGACAAGTTCTGCAGACTGTGCCTCACCTTGGGCGCGAACAATGATAGACTAAAAAAGATATATGAGGACATACATCGCAAACAGAGTTTCGTAACGAACACACCTGCTTTTCTTGAATAGCTTGGTCAACCAAGAAAGCGGCACGAAGTGCAGTTTGTTGCGCGACCTAGGAATTGATGCGACGTAAGGTAGGGTTGTTCTGGGACAAAATGGAATGCCAACCTGCTTAGCCTCAACGGCGTGTGTGAATTCAGGTGAAAAGGCGACGTGGGTAATTGAAACATCATCCAGCACGAGATTGAAGCGGAGGGCCCGGTTTGTTAAATTATCACGGACCAGACGGGATACCTAGGACCGATGTCGGTGGAAGGGAATGACAAGGGAAATCCGACGCACATGCTCACGCTGGGTGATCAGCTGGCTAGCGTTGAACTGAGCAACGACGCTCTTGAGGACTTCGTTAACGATTGAGGGAAGGACTCTTTCATCATAATCTTGTCCAAGTTCACGGTAGATTAAGGGAAGCTCATTTATTGAGGGTCGAGAGAGGACACGACAAGTGATGTTTACCATCTGCAGGTCTGTGGCCATGGGTTAGTACACAACAGGAAAACCAGATCCTGAGCTGTACCCTTTGTGCCAGTAAGACTAGCAATGCTTCGTGGTTTGGCGCGGATATCGAAAAGAATAGGTTTTTCGAACCAAGGTAGCTAGAGAAAAGGATCTAAATGTGATTAGCTGACTGAGATAATTCTCATACCACAAGGTGTGTGCCTTCGCTGTAAATGTCCTTCTTCACTCCATAGATGCTGGGTAATGATTTAGAAGAGAGAAGAAAGACGAGTGAGAAGACTCACCGACTGTATTTAATTGCGCGGTAACCACCGTCGACTGCCAAAAAAAATCAGCACTGGAGTGCCACAGTCCAAAGGAATGCAGCACCGTTGAACAAACTTGCATTCAATGCAAAACCACCAGCAACGAGAGCAATGAGAAGACCGCCTCCTGCAAAGACGCCCTTCGGAGGTCCACCAGACGGATTTCCTCCTACCTTGCGTACTTGATTTGCCAGTCTTCTGAAAGCCTCTTGACCGTTCATCGACAAATAGTAGTACCAACGTCACACGGCAAGGTCACAGGATATCTGAACAACAATTTATCCACAACAATTGATCACATTCTCGTTCTGTTGTCCAATCGCCGCTTGAATTGACACGTCAAGTCACCTGATAGTGCGTTACTGTGTGACTCAAACCTAACAGGTGACTTGACACTAGAATGCCCGTGTGCCATAAAGGTTCTCTAGTCTCTCCGCTTCTCTGATTTAATATATGGACCCGACAGTTTTCGTGGACCAGTTTTGTTTCGTATCCATATATTATGGGTCACGATTTTCCCAAGTCACAGTCATTTTTCTCAGTCTACCGCCCCAATGATAAAATACCATGACTGCATCTGGGGCATTGAGCAGCATAGTAAGTAGAGACTCCTTCGTCGTTTGGCAGACCCCGCTGACCTCTGATTCTGAGTCTGACTGGATATCGATTGCGTGTTGGTATGCCTCAGGAGTTTGATCAGTGGCACTCAGCCAACTTCAGGATTGTGGTTTACTCGCCTCAAATACATGAAAACTATGCCCACCAGTCGGGCGAAGGCTTCAGTGTGATGTTCATCCTGATCTTGTTCGCTGGTGACCTAAGCAACCTCCTCGGTGCAGTCCTCGCTGGCTTAATTCCCACTGTTATCATTCTGGCTTGCTTCGTAAGTTCATCGCTCTCGAATTCGGTGAATCCCCAGTATTTATCTATGCGCTTGAAGCATAGCTTGTGTGAAGGCATGCTCTTGTGCCAGATCTTCTATTACCGCTGGAAACACCGTCAGCTACTGTTAAAATCACTGCCTAATGACGACAGCGAAGGGGCGCCACTGTGCCTATGGCAGAATGAGGTGCAAGGCATCTCAGCACAAGAAATCTAATGATCTGCTATACAGCCGCACTCGCTTTCATTTGCACGATCGGGATGGCGGCATGGTATGCTGCCGGAAATAACCATGAACGGGCGCCAGGCCCCATATCAAAACAAATGGGAGAGTCGAATTCTCGGCTGGACCAATGGTTTTCTTTTTGTGTGTAGTTTTCACAATGTGGTGACGCTGATTTCGGGTCTTTTGTCCTAGATCAGCGCCCGTATTCCGCAGATCAGTAGGCTTTGGTTTCTTCTATTTTGGGATTCCATGACCAATAGACTAGTGAAAAACTTCACGTCCAGGTGTGAGGGGCTATCGCCTGTCCTGTTCTTCTTCGCGATATGCGGCAATATCACGTACACGACATCGATTCTCGCTGAAAGTGTGGGCTGGCCCTATCTCGTCACGGATGCGAGCAGGTGTAGACACGAGTATGGAAGAGCTGACCCATACTGATGGCATGATTAGGGGGTGGACTGACTGTGTTAATAAATATGCTTGTAAGTGGCCCAAATATTGCAGACACAGAAAACACCCCAGGTACTATGCCAATCTGCATATTACCGCGCGCAAGACAAGATCTGGCCACCGGGAAATAGAGTAGATATAACAATGTGTATTCTAAAACGAATATCAGAAGCTGGGTTGTTTCTGGAACCCGAAAGAAGGGTAACCGTGGCAGGAAATGCCTCGTTGCGTTCCTCGTGTCATTACAACAGCCCAATCCTAGATTACTTGCGGTCAAAACATCTGCATGCTTTCTGCCTCGTGCTGCCACGGAATACAGCGGTAAATTTCCCTTATCAGGACCCAATGTCGGTTATTCCGGCCTTGCTAATTGTGCTGATCGCCCTGTCCCCATGTCGCGAGGCGATTTCTCCACGTCTGTCGACAGGTTGTCAGCCTCAAAATCCCATAATTCTGTTCCAAATTTCCACAGACACTTCCTCAACACAAAAACAGACTCCGATGCATACGCACCCCGACCGATGCCGCAGGAGAGAATATCCTCTCTCCGGGAGGCCATCAACAGTCTGGACATCCAGATGGCTGATCTTATGTCCCAGCGCCAGGCTCTCAAGGCTCAACTAGAGCAACAAGTTCGTTTGCAGTCTCCGGTGGTCCGTCTCCCGAGCGAATTATTGTCGTCCATCTTTGTGATGGGTGTGCTGGGTATGGGGGATGGAGATCCTGTCATCGTTCCAACATTGATGCTTGTATGGTGTGTTGACACCCTGACGTGACAGTTGCATTGAATACTGACTGGCCACGAAAAGCCGGTATTGGGAAGAGGTGGCATTGAACACTCCCGTACTGTGGGCAAAGATCACTGTTAGTCCCCATGAGCCACTTGAGAAGGCACGGCGACGGCTGCAGCGATCTAAATCATGTCCTCTTGATATCACGGTCAACTTTGCGCCACGGGTAGATTATTCCTTTAGTATCAGTGAACAAGTGATGCTAGCCATGGACTTATTTCGTCCAGCACTGTGGCGCACGAGAAAATTCTCCTTGAGCGTCCCCAACCGTTCACAAGTACATGCTGCTCTCCTTCAGTGGAGGGATGATGCACCGCTCCTCGAATCTTTATCCATCCACATATACCACTCCATACAAGAAGACCACGCTGCAACTCCCACTGCTCCCTTCTTCATAGGGAACACTCCACGTCTGCGCTCGTGTTCCTTTACATCCTTCAATTTTGGCTGGGACCTACGACTGTTAACGCGACTCCGTGTTCTGAAACTTGGCGGCTACTTCAACGGCTCAACACCTTCCCCCTCAACCCTGGTCGCTGTTCTGCGCCAATGTCCCGATTTAGAGGAGCTTGCCCTTCGCAACATCTCCGGTGTAGACTCATATCCCTGCGGATCTTCTCCTGGGTCAGAGATTTCCTCATCAAGTGGCATCATCCAGTTAGCACGCCTCACTAAGGCATCATTTTACTGCATTGGTAACACATTAGCGCTTCAAATTATGTCGCAAATTGCTTTTCCCAAGTTGGAGCACTTGGAGCTCTGCTACTTGCAAAACATCAACCCCATCCTCAATCGTCTCCACTTGCAAGCGCTGACCAAGCTTTCACTTAAATATCTCCGCATCGAATCATGTCTATTCACTGAGATGACCTTTATCCATCTACTCAAACGGTTGTCCTCGTTAATGACATTGGAAGTGGTCGACGTGGAAGATCTTTCTTCCTATTTCCTCAAGGTGTGTTTTAATTTGTTGCCAAAGGCTGTGCACACTGATCTTGTATTACACCAGAACCTATCAACTTGTCAACCTTGGATATGTCCACGGCTTGAGGATCTGAACGTTGATGGTTGTATATGTCTCGAGTGGGATGCTCTACGGACATTTGTTGAAGCTCGTCTACCCCCCAATCCGAATGGTTTTACACGATACCACACCTCTACTGTCACGGTGACCACTTCAGCTTCAGCTGCTGCCGCAGCCCAAGCTCGCGCCAAAGCTCATTTTACAAGTCATTCTGGTATTTTGCCTCCTCAAAGATTGCGCTCTATCGATGTTACCCGTTGCACTCAGATCAGCTGGGAAATGATTCAATGGTTGAAGATGTATGTAGCCGAAGTTCGAAGCGATACTGCCAAGGGAGTGTGGGGTGAGAACATCTTATCTTAAAAAAACCGGATGAAACCATCTGGTTTCTGTCTTCTCTTTCCCAGCAGCTACGGACCTTTTATGAGGTTTTAAGTTTTTTCTAACAACGCAGACACTCTGATATTTATTCGTTGCTTCCGAATTCACGTCTCACTATTTACTTCCATAATCTTATGATGGAAGGAGAAAACAGATACTACTATATCATAGCTGCCAATTGTGTATCAATGATTGAATGATAATCCATACGTCCATGGCTTTTCGACCACGTTGTGTTAATTGACCACGTTGTGTTAAAAAACCTTCAAGAATTCATGTAAGCCAATAAATTCCTTCGTTTCCCTTCTTCTTTTCGCTTCTGCCTCTCATATCCTCTGATGCCTCGCCCAAAGATTTCTCTTCTTCGCCGAGCCTTGTCCGCCATCCGCACGTGGGCAGCAAGTGATGCAGCATTATGAGTGACACGCTTGACAGATGCCTTGTATGGACCCTCGGTCTTGACCTTGAGCCCAATGCCCAAACGGTCCAACTTTAACACAGTGGCTATCGGTGTCAGGAGTGCCTTGCGTCCATGTGCACAGATATTAATATCTTCAGAATCATCTTCCCCGGATCTCAATAGTTGTTCAGATTCTCTTGAATGTTCAAAGAAAGTCTCTACATTAGCGTCTCCATCCTCCTCCTCCTCCTCCTCTTCCTCTTCCTCTTCTTCTTCTTCTTCCTCTTCTTTTTGTTGTTGTTGTTCTCTTTCTTCGGAATCCGAAAGCGTGAGATCAATAATTTCAATCCCTTCTTTCTTGATATCACCGGAACTACCACATAACTCCCATCTTGGTGTCCGTGAAACATGATCAGCTGTTCCTTCAGCATTTCGTATTCTCTGACCAGAATTTGATAAACCAGCTGAAAGATTTCGTCTGGTATCAATCCCGAGCGCTTCTCCCTCATTCCACCCGCCCTTCTGAAGCATCACAAAGCCTCTATTGGAAGGCCCAATTTCTGTCCAAACAGGGGGGATATACCTAGGTTCAGAAGGTAAAGGTGGAGGGTCCCGCGCCAGTATTTCAGGAAGCGTAGTTAGTGAGGTTGAGAGAGTAGTTGGCGGAGGTTCACATCGAAGGGCTTTTTGGATGAACCAGTTATTTTTGTCCTCCTTTTGAATCTGATTTTGAGATGATGATCCCCTTGCATATTGAGAAGGTAGGACTAGTACTGGGATGGAGTCAGGACAAGGATGATGTGACTTGGATTCAGTGGAGCTAGCGACGGTCAATGAGCGATACCATGACGAGAGCGAGGAACCCAGTAGTCTTTCTCGAGGAGAAGATGTGTATGGCTTTGAGAGACCTAGTTCACTACTGCCAATTTCATAACATAAAGTTGCAGGCACGAACTTTGGTGGGGGTCGCTGAGCTCGTAGGAACTGGGAAGAGGCAGCCTCCTTCCATAGCCGTTCATCACTGGACTTATTTTCTTCACCGTCAACCCGTATCTGACCTGTTTCAAGCTGCAATCTCTCTTTGTCCTTTGCTGGATTATAACGAGAATAGATGGTGAAGCTGGTGGTAGCCATTCGGAGAACTTAGAATGCTGTGCATCAAGCAGAGGGAGTTGACTAAGCTGGCTTGTTCCATTACCACCTCCACATTACCCCTGGCTCTAGCTTGATCTTAGTGCTTCTAGGGTCACTGTTCAAATTACGTTCATATGAGCGACTTTCACTGTCTATTACATTTGCTGAAAATCCCGATTATAGAACGGACAAAGATACGAAAATTGATCATAAAAATCATGAATCCCAGATAGGCCCAAAAGCAGGGATCCCGCGGCTAACCATCCCGTATATAATCTTCTCGGTCAACTTTTTGTTCGAGATGATGCAAATTGCCTCGGGTTGAAAGTCGTTCGCAATATGATAAACAAGTTTCATCATGTCTGGTTTTCCGTAAATCCGGGTATCTAAAAAGGGCGAGGACCAGCAAGTTGAAGATGATATGATAAACTATGGGGAAACAAACCATAAATGACAGAATCGGGAGAAGCTTCGAAGATGGCATTAACCAGAGTATCCCCAAAAGTTTGACGAATATCTGGAGAAATCCAAAGCAGTCGGAAAGGAACCTTTATCGAGAAAATCCAGGGAGCTATGGGGGCAATACCCGATCCAGTGGCTACAAAGAGGATCTTGCGGAAGAGGCTGGCGACACTCATCATGCCCCGAGTAGGGATACCGCGAACCCAGACCTCTGAAGGGGGGTTCTCAATGGTTTTGCTCGTCCAATCGCCAGCACGACTTATGATCATCGAGTAGCCTGTCTCTCCTGGAAAAGAAATAGTCGCAAAACTGTGCCATTCTGATAAAGGGGCAGAGGAAATACGAACAAAAGTTCCCGGAGGAGGAGTTGCTGCATTGCGGTCAATAACTCTGTTAACTATCAAAAGTTGCTACCCCAACTTACCATAATCAAAGTGGAGGCGGACGCAGTGATTAGAAAGAACTTCACTACAGACTTTGTGCCTGCGAAGGCGCATCCAAGGAAGAGCAATGGACACTTTTATCTGTGAGCACCTCGAACTCAACGGAAACACAGAGGAACGAGCTCACAAGTGAAGATAACAATAAGCCAAAAATAAATATTATGAATCAGTGCCCAACCAAGGGGAACACTTGGAGTTCTGTAGTCGTTAACGAGGAGGATAACCTGAAACCTGATCAACAGAGAGAAGGGAACCAGATTCAATGAACATACTAGGATCCATACAAGAATAACAACGGCCCACCCCATGAAACGATGTGTCATCTCAAAGTTATTGTGATACTCGAATCGAAAATCTGGATGGGTAAACGAAATGATGCAGACAAGAAGCACCAGGATGCAATAAGTAATCACGAGCGTAGGGACCGTGATAGTCTGTGGACATTAATGTTATCACATCCAATCGTGCACCGTAATGGGCTCACTCCTCGGTGGTGGGAAAACTCTTTGGTGGCTTCTCCAGTGTACAGAATAAACCATATTGTGCCCGAAACTCCACAACCAGAATGGAGACCTCCAATGTGATAGACACGAGCAGCAGACGCACGAATCCAGAAAGGAAAACTAATTAGGTGTGTAAATCAGATCTCATTCAGAGCCAGATCGGAACACACGAAAGTGGTACTCGAGTAAACAGCCAAAAGTACGCATTGATCACGTAATCTTGGCGGTGAAGGATAGAGACACAAAGATTTGCAATCGTTACGCCAGCTACTTCCAATGCATTGGTTCCACGAACTAACAGCCAGATTAAGATCGTGAGATTGAGGCAGATAACAATGCTAAAAAGTTTGCGATACAAAGTAAAGACCTGATGTCGCAGAAATCTGATTTTCTTATTGTTTTCCTTTTCGGAGAGAATGGTGTCCTGGAATCCAGCCCAAAAGTTTTCGTTCCCGAGAGGCTCGGCCTTTTCAAGGGCAGAAACAACAGAGCTGGCCTCCAATGCTGGATGTTTCATTTTTGCCAGAGCTACCTCTTCGGCGGTCTCTTCGATGAGTTTGCTGTGGGCTTCAACATTAACAGATGAGAGGGCAGGGGTCATCACAACAGGATATTATGTTGATGAATTTATCCGTTGTCTTTCACAGGTGAGTAAAAAATGTGAGGCTGCGTGGATACTGCGTTGGGGGAGCCAGAGCCAGAGCCAGAGCCATAGGGCATGCATACAGAACTCAACTTATGACATATGACGGACGATCACTGATATGACGGCATGATACTACACACTGTTAAGGGTCCTCACGCGTTATAGCCATCCGGTCACGCCTAGGAACAGCTTAGGCACCCAAGATCGTCGTCCTGAAGCATAAATTGCTAGACATATTTATGTATATACTATAGAATATATGTAATAATTGGTTTCAGAAGTGACTTTTGCGCTTTAAATGTTATCTTTGAAAGTAGCCCAAAAACCGTGAGTGACTATGCAGGACCCTTAAAGCAAAACGATAATAGATATAATTAAGTTGTTGAGTCCCACTAGTTAAGCCATAATGACGTAGCAAGTATCAGCATATCATTGACTCTTCCAAAATCTACATAGACAGACCGTCACTTATCATAACAATGCCTTTCAAATAGTTTCAGTCAATTGAGAATTCTTTTTGTAACGTAGGTTACGATCCACAATAAGAGCTATTGTTAGACCCCAGTGATTTAGTGAAGGAGATACGCCATGGTCATACTTATGCCGTAGGTATCAGATAGCTTGCAAGTCATAGGAATTCGCATGCCAAACACATCGAGCGCAAGAGACAGACCGAGAATCGTCGCCATACCCTATGCAGATCCATGAGAACTGATTCAATGACAGGAAGTCGGCTGAGATGATCAGATAATCAAGTTCCACATCCCTGCTGTATGCCCGTCTGTTCAATACTGGATGCACACCGTAGCTAATTCAGATTTGGCACT